>Ga0115561_1000120_pt1 | contig 57430 bp, 71 predicted proteins | sample COGITO_mtgs_1105_4_FD_87201 | JGI IMG/M metagenome (GOLD analysis project Ga0115561, IMG submission 87201) | Pelagic marine microbial communities from North Sea - COGITO_mtgs_110512 | ecosystem: Environmental > Aquatic > Marine > Epipelagic | place: Germany:Helgoland, sampling site Kabeltonne...
GTTGTTAAATCTTCATCTATAAAAAATTGAACAGATGATGATCCACCTACAATATAAAATGAATCTGTTAAACTAATTACATTTAAATCATCAGGTGTTATATTAGACCCACTAATAGTATATGGTATAAATACATCATCTAAACCGTAAACATTTAAAGTGAATATAACACTATCACCCTCATCAACAGTTGTTTTATCTACGGTTAATTCATATGATAATAATACCGTAGAAACTTCTGATTTACCATTATCCAATGATAAAGTAAATTTACTTAGTTGATCAAGTACGATACCATCACTAATCTTAAAAGAAATCGAAGCTACATTACTTTCATCTACGATAAAATTACCATTTAAATCATCAACAACATTTAATTCATCAATATAATCTAATTCAACACCACTAATAGTATAAGGTATAATTTCACCAACGCCAACTTTTTCGGTTTCTAACGTTATAGTAAAAACATCACCGCTTTCAACAATAGTTTTATCTACTGATAAACCATAAACTAATTCATATATAACATACCCAGAGAAATTAGCACGCATAGCTCCATCAGTTTTAATAACCTGCGATTTATTCAGTCGTTTTTTATTATTTTTATCAATTGATTTTAAAATCTGTAGATTTCTATGTTCCATATTAATTTATGTATTATTAAACTTGTTTTATTTCAAATACTCTAGTTCGACCAGAATTATCAGCAACATCATCATTTTTCGGTTCACCTACAACGAATCTAGTCCCATCTGAACTTATATCTACACTAAACCCACTCCAATCACTTATAGCCATGCCATTAACATCTGGACCAATTTGCTCCCAATCACTTCCATTATAACCATAAATTCTCGTGTGACCAGAGCTACTATATTTGCAATCATTTCTAGGAGCACCAATCGCTATAATATCACCAGTGTCATTTAAACTAACACTAGTCCCACTCAGATCGCCCTCAGCTTCACCAATTATATTAGAACCAAGTTGTTCCCAAGTTGAACCATTAATTTGATACACCTTAACATGACCAGAAGAATTACCGTTATCACTATTATGATGAGCACCAATTGCAACAATAGTACCAGCATCATTTAAACTAACAGCATGACCGCTATTATCACCTTGGTTTTCGCCGTTTATCGTACCAATATTTGTCCATACATTATCTAGAATTTGGTAAATTCTAACTTGCCCAGCATTGTTAAATGCGGTATCATCATTACGAGTTCCAATTGCAACAATATTTCCTGCACCATTTATATCTAAACTCCAACCTGACAAATCTCCAACATTTTCACCGTCGATATCTTGACCTAATTGAGTCCAAGTGTCATTTAAGTTTTGATAAACTCTAACATGACCATAATTATCATCATCTATACTATCAATATCATTATATGGAGCAGAAATAGCAACCATCGAACCATCGGAATTTATACTTACTTGAATACCGAATCTATCTTCAGCGGCTTCGCCGTAAATATCTTCACCTATCTGAGTCCATGTATTATTAACAAGTCTGAAAATTCTAACTTGACCAGTATTGTTAAATGCGGAATCCTCACCATCATTTAAATGTGAACTAACTACAATTATATTACCATCATCACTTATATCAATAGAGTTTCCACCATAATCACCACTATTTTCACCATCAATATCCTGACCTATTTGATCCCAATTATTATTAGAAAGTTGATATACTCTAACTCGACCAGATTTAAGATTAGGATGACCAGCAAGAGCACTAGAAGTAGCTATAACACTACCATCATAGTTTATTGCAACATCAGTCCCATATCTATCATCATCACCAGCATCTAAACTAAGTATATTTTGACCTAATTGAGTTATTACATCGCCCTCAATTATTGTTGAAACAGAAAGCGATGCACTAACTAATGATAAATTAAATACCGCTGATCCATTAAGTAACATACAACTATCTACTGTAAAAGAAATTGAAGTTAGACCACTTTCATCTACAATAAACTCACCCGATAAACCATTAACGTCATTTAATTCGTCAATGTATCCGATTTCGACACCACTAATCGAATAAGGTATAACTGTACCAACATCAGTGTTTTCTGTTGCTAAAGTTATAATAAATACCTCACCATTTTTAACTAGGGGTTTATCTACTGACAACAACCAAGGGATTCCCTCAGATATAACATTTGGTGAAAATTTTGTACGTTTTAAATTTTTAGAAATGGATGATTTATCAACATTTCTATAAGATTTGGATAACGCGTTACTAAACGTTTTAGAAATGGATGATTTATCAACATTTCTATAAGATTTGGATAACGCATTACTAAACGTTTTAGATCTAATATTCTTAGGTAACTTCATTTTAATTATTTATATTTAATATACATTTTTTAAATATATGTTTAAAGAAGTGTTATTACACACACACAAAAAAAAGCCCACATTTCTGTGGGCTTTTAGTTTAATATTTTATATAAATTATCCTATAAGTTCTTGAAAACTAGCATCTTGTCGAGTCGCGATGAAGTCAATTAAGATGAATTCAGCAATCTTGGTAGGTTTAATGTAGATATCAATTTTTAATTGATTCTGCTCAATAACCTCGTCGATATTATTTTTCTCATTACATACAATAATATAATCTCTAATACCATCTTTATTTTTAACATTTTCGAATAATGGTTCGAGAACATTAGTAACTTGAGTTCTAGTGAATAAAGTATTTGGTTCAAATACAAAGTATTTACTAGTCTTCAACGTTGCTTTTTCAAGGAATAAGAAAGCTCGTCTAACATTAATCCTATCAAAAGCACTAGGTTTTTTAAGCATAGTCTTTTGACCCCAAGTTACGAATCCTTCATTCGGGAAGAATGTTACAGGGTTGATACTACTCTTATAAAGCTGATCACGCTCTTTTTGTTTAGGGTAGATTGCTATATCATTAATATTACTATTAATACCTCTAGTCAATCCAGCTGGAGCCTCCCAAACGTAATCCATATTCGCCATTAGACTTGCACCGAAACCAGAATATGGTACCCACACTTGTTTCTTAGATGATGAGTCATAAACCTTAACCCAATTACCATATACAACAGAGTAACTACTATTAGCTCCTCTAAATTGATTTTTGAGATACTTATCAATATGTTGACTAAAGGTTTTAGGTACCAATTTACCACCACTTTCATATGTTTGAGACAGAACTCTTGAATTTTTACCAGTTACAAGAATCTGTCTAATTGGGTCGGCAATAAAAATACAATCTTTTCTAGAGTTTTCACAGAATGTATTGAATTGATTGAAAATTGTACTGTAATTGACCTGTGTTTCATCTGTACCTAAGGGTGCATCAAGAGCACCACTCAAACCAGATAGGGACTCCCACGTCAGTGTTTCATCGTACGTACCATCGTTGGTAGAGTCATCCGATTTCGCGCCTTTAGTTGAGCAGAAGATAGTACCTAAACCACCTTCGACAACAATATCTAATTCAAATAGATCAGGATTTTCAACCAAATCAAGTACTCGATCAATCTTATCGCTGACCTCACCGATAGTTTTATCAGCTGATCTAGAATTTTGATATGCGCCTAGTGGGAATAGTTTATCAGCATAATCTACAACACCAGTTAATAAAGTAGACCCACTATCAGCAGCATATACACGTAATTTTTTTGATGGATTTGCTGAGGACAATTCTAAAGTAAATTGATCCTGTAAATAAGGGTTTACAAAAAACTCTAAATTATTACTCCCATCATCAATATCCTCTAAGAAAGTACTTACATTTGGACCACCGTTCACATTTTGGAGTTCTCGATCTGGGTCAAATGACCCAAAATATGATTCAGTTAAAGCATAAGATAGTGAAATTTCTGAGTTATTAAACGGGGTTTTGCGTAATTTGAATAAACCGATAGATAACATATCTGCGAATTCATCACCAATCACATCAAATGAAGCGATACCATCCATAACTTCAGACATACTATCAATACTAGAATTTGTTGACGATAGTTCGAAATCTAATCTAACTGATGGAACAGCTGTATATGATGACGTAGTCTCGTCAGCAGAATTTAAAGAGTCGATACCAATAATACTTTCAAAGGGATCACCTGGGGCAGTTTTTAAATTATCAGAAATACCTAAATAATAACCTTCAAATTGTTCATTAATAGTTGTTCTACCACTATTTAAAACAATTAAACCAGCTGACGATAACTCATTAAACGTAGAATAGTCTGAGTCTAAACCAAGTTTAGGACTCCATTCAAGTTCATCGTTAATCAGTTTCTCATAGTCTTCTCTACTTAATTGAACATGTGTTGGTTTTGTTAGATAAAAATCAGTAGCAGTATTAGCATCTGCACTTAAATCAATACCAACACCGCCAGTTATTTCGGCGTAGGTAGTACCACCATCATACTCTGGGATTACAGGATACACTAAAGCACTATACGTATCTTTAGTAAAGATACCCCCAGCATCTGCACCATAAGGTAATCTTGAGAAAAATACATTAGCTGGAGAATCAAAAAGAGATTGAGCCGTATGATATGAATATCTTTCAGCAGCTGTGGTAGGCTTACCATAAACTTCTTCAAATTCTTCGATAGATGTTATCTGAATAACCTCATCAGTTGGTCCAGAATTTGCGAAACCCATAGCAAGTACACCTATGCCATTAGGTGCGTTAACTCTAAGCGATAAATCAACTTCATTGAGTTGTACTCCAGGACTATTAATTGTTTGTTGAGCCATAATGATATTTTTTTATAATTAAATTATTAATGTTTTAATTATTTATATATTACATGAAAATTTTTTTAGATAACATATTATATTAAAGTTGCTGTAAAAAACGAAAAAGCGAATTCGAACTTAGAAGTTATTTCACCAGTTGACGTATCATCATATTTAGGACTACCGACAGATAGAGGAAAAGCCCCATCATAATCAAATTTTATAACTTTATTATTATATTCATCAAGACCATATATTGTAAACTTAGCTGTATAATCTTTCATAGCTTCACAAGCAGCTTCTTCAGCAAAATCATTCTGATTATAATATGAGTATTTCTCATCATTTAATAAATCGAGCCACTGATACACCACCCACCAATTCCTATATAGATTATCAATAGTAAAATCAATAAAAACACTTTCATAAGGTTGTCTAGAATGTGATGATATCTTTATCTCTTGACCACCATAAGGTACAGCAACAGCTGGAACAATAATATCGGGAACAGGAGACCCCTTAATAGTAAACTGCAACGTATCGAAATCAACTTTAGTATTGCTACGTGTAGATGATTTTAAACCACGTAGAGCTTGCGGTAAAGATAGAATCATTATAAATTTATCACCCCGACTCTTATTAAGAACAGACTGATTAATGTCATATTGATCTGGTTGTATTAAAGATTTAGTATCTATATCACTCATATCAATTATTTATAAAAACTGATACGGACTTGGTTCATAACTTTTAAAACCACTTTGATTATCCATCTCAGGAGTTAACCACCCATCATCAAACATGTCTTGCATAGATGGATCTATATCCCCACCCATAGGCATTATAACACTATCGATACCCCAATTACTATCTTCTGTCCCAAAGTTCCTGAAATCTTTTTTACCAAAAACTTCGTACAATGGTTCTAACCCAAATGGTTTTTTATTATCATCCCACATATTAACAGTGAAGAATTGAGTGACGACAGCTTCATGTACACATATTAAAGCCCATATTAAAGCATCAACTCTATCATCTTTATATGAAGCGGTCTTTTTAGCCCACCTCTCGTTTTTATGTCTAACAAATGTATTAAGTTCTTTTAAAGTATCTAATTCTCTTAATTTTATACGCTTATGTGTTTTTAAAAAATAAAACATATTCATAACACCATAATACTTAGTGTTTGTAGAACTAGTCACACCTTTTAAATGACCATATTCTATACGACCCTGTTTAAATGCGAAGTTGACAAGACATGGGTAGTTGTACTCTTTATCCATTAAAGTGACTACAGTACCACCACCAGTATTGTTACGCTCAATAGCCAATGGAGGTTTACCCCAATGTTTCATAATCTCATTTAATTGTCTAGCAAATTCATTTGGACCAGTGTCGTTATTTGCGTATACAGCAACTTGTTCAATTTTTGTCATATCAGTTACATCAAGTATCTGAATAGATGAATTACATGCACCACAACCTTCACCAATATCAACACCTGCGACGTATATTTTATTTTCTAAATCTGGCTCAGTATATATATTATAACCACTAAATTGAGATAATTCGATTCTAGGCTTCCTACACTCAGAAGCCAATTGATTGTACAATTCCTCTGGGATATTAGATCCACCAGATTCAAGGAATTTACATTCATACTCTTGTTCGAATTTCTCATTACCTAAATCCCTACGCTTTTCATCAGCCCAATCTTTACCTCGACCTGGTATACTATTCCACAAAACCTCTAACGAACCCCACGAGCTACCGTCATTTTGAGAATTCTCCCATAATTCATGAAACAAGTTACCTACACCATTAGGGGTAGATGCCATCAATATTCTAGCGTTCGGATCATTCGATATAGTTGGGTAAACAGCTGACCAAAATTCTTCAAGGACGTGATCATCGATATGAGCAACTTCATCCACGACTAAGCAGTTCAGCGACTGACCACGGGCAGCATCAGCTGATGTAGCTGAAATTTTAATATCCGAACCATTTTTAAATTCAACAGATTGTTTATTCCAAGAGTTAACACTAGGTTTTAACCAATTAGGTAATTCTTCGTAAGCTAATTTAATACGACCCAATATCTCTTTTGCGGTATCAGCTTTATTCGCCACAACTAAAACTTTTCTATATTCGAAAAAAGTAACCATCCATAAAACATAAATTGTCATCAATGTAGATTTACCCATCTGTCTAGATGTGTTAAATATAGTCTTATTATTATCTTGAAAAAGATTTAAGCCATCTTTTTGATAATCTCTTAATTCTATCTTTTGTTTTTTACCTGCTGATATAATATAAAAGAAATTTTCAGCAAAAAATAAAATATCCCTATGACACTTTTTAATAATCTTAACTCTATCTACATCGTATTCAAATGTTGATTTTGGGTCAGGTAAACTATTATTACCCATATACGGGACAACTTTATCACCAATATAACTCTCATTAACCTTACGTATCAATTTATTATAATTTATTTTAGACATTTATATTATTTATAAAAAAAAAATCGATTCAAAATATAAATAATTAAAATCAAATAAATTTATTTATGAAAAAACAAACAACATCATTTATGCAAAAATTCGAACGCCTTTATAAAGAAGCTGTTGAAGATGACAATCTTTTCGGTGACCAAGGGGAAGATATTATCGATGATTATGAAAATGATATCGATGAGATCGAAGATACTGAAGAGGGTAGCGAAGAAGTTACAGTCACACTCACAGTTGATCAAGTTGAAGTCCTTCGTGATATCCTTTCTCAAGTTGAAGGAGAAGAAGAAGAAGATGAAGAAGACGAAGAAGATTTCGACGCTTTCGGCGATGAAGATGTATCTGACATCGAAGAACTAGAAGAAGAAGCTGTTGAAACACAGTCTGCACCAGATGCTGAGAGTGTTCGCTCTAAAACAAAATCAGGTAAAGCATCCACTAAAACTGGTGATTTAGATTATGATTCACAAACCAAAGATGGTGAAGAAAAACAATATAAGTTTGTAAAGCGCGAAAAACCAACCGAACTTAAATATAAGACAACTAAAGGTTCTTAATTTATATTAAACATTAATTTACTAAAAACCTCTCTTCGGAGAGGTTTTTTTTATTGTCTATTTACTAGAAATTTATAAATATTTAAAATGAATATATTCGAATCAGTAATTGACCAATCTCTCGAAAGCTACTCAAAATTCGTTTTTGATGATCATAAAATCAATAATCCTAAATTAAAAGATAGGATTCGTCAAAAAATATTAGATGATGTAAATTTAATCAATAAAAAGATTTCAGTTACAGAATTCTTTATTAAAGGAAGTATTCTAACTAAGCAATATACTAAAGATTCTGATATTGATATTTTCGTTCGAGTTAATTCTGGACTATATACAGAAGATCAATTGAAAATACTACTTAAACCAATATGGGACGAAATTGATGAAACGTATATAAAAGGGGTACCTCACCCATTTCAGTATTATATAACTAAAGAAAAATATAATACTGATAATACTGAAGCGATGTACGATGTAGAAAATGATGAATGGATTAAAAGATCTTCATCAAAATCAATTAACATCGATGAGTATATAGATGATTTTAAAAAACATGTAGACCAATTCTCAGATTTTAGTGAAGAATTGAGAAGAAACATGATCGATTATGAGATTTTAAAAGATATATCTACGGAAGATTTAGCTGGATTAAAGTTAAAGTTAAATAAAGAATTAATGGAACTAAATCGCAACATTTCCGATTTATCAGAAGTATATGACGAAGTTCGTGATATGAGAAATAGATCATTCTCAAAAGAAATGACCCCATCTGAGATTAAAAAATACGGCATCAAGACTAGGTTACCTGGAAACGTCGTATTTAAACTACTAGAACGATATTATTATTTAGATTTATATAAAAAGATTAAAAACATTATCGGAGATGATAATAAACTATCCCATAATGAATTTGAACAACTTAACGCAGTTCTTAAAACACGATTAACTTCGGAAAAAACTAGTTTTAAGAATCTATTTAATAGTAAAATATCAACACCGAACCATAGACGAGATAATGCTGGTTTAACTGGTCACGGTAAGATGAAGAAAGGTGGACACGGTATTATGGCTAAATGTCATAAAACAGATCACAATAAGAATACGATACAACCTATGAACGGTGTTATTAGAGTTAAACAAGGTACACCCCAAGCTATGAAATTAGCAAAAAAATATCGCATAGCTGATCCGAGAGGTAAAAAGACTGTAGCAGGTAACCAATATGATAAAGGTATAACAATTATATTTGAAGAATCTTTGGATCAAAAGGTTAAAAGAGTAAAAGAAAAATTAAAGAATAAATAATTCAAATGACCTGTAACTTTTTTCAACCAATATATGACGATCAATGTAGTTTTACAGATGATTTAAGGTACCTCGATACTGATAGAACCAAACAAGAGCGGGAGATATTTGCTCAATATTTTATTGAACAAACCGAGCAATTTGGTATCGCGGTTGATTACATAGTAAATAACTATGAACTATCTTCACATGATATGATGTATGGTGAGCATACCACCAAGACATTCGACGACCCAGTTAAACTAATTATGTATATAATTTTTAACGATGATAGTATCATACTAAACCAATTCGGTATTGAATCACAAGGTGATATTACAGCATTTATACCAATTTCATCATACGAATCAGTATTCGGGGAAGGTAGTGAGCCTAAATCGGGGGATTTGATCAAATTAACAGAATATGGTTCAACAAATCGACCTAATGGTAGAGGTGCTGAAATATTTGAAATTACACACAGGGATGATCAAAATATACAACAAACCATACCATTGATGGGTCATTATACTTGGATGATATGGGCTAAACGATATGATTATAGTTACGAAACTAACGTAGACCCAGAACAAGTAATCAATCAAATTAATGATGATGAAAGAGGCTACGCTAGTGGAATTGTTACACACGAAGGTGTACCAGTTATGTATAACGGTGAACACGTTATAGCTGAAACGGGTTCAGCAGAATTAAGTTCAACAACAAAGACGTATGACCAATCCGCTGATGAATTAAGCGAATTGATCTTTGATTATAATAAAAATATTAAATCAAATGATGATATATACGGTGATTATTAATCTTTACCATTAAAAATAAATTTATTAATAAATTCACCAGCATATTCACCAGATTCTAACTGGTTGCATAAAATTGGGTACCTATCATTCACATATTCGTGGATTATATTTGGTTTTATCTTTTTCTTGAGAATATATTCAAGATCTAGGTTCTTTTTATTACACAGTTTATTAACATTATATAAACACTCGAATAAACAAGCCCATTTTACGATTTCATCATCACTTAGATTCATGTTCTTTAATAAAGTCAATCACTGCATCCAATTTTGCAATATATTCCTGGTTATCTACTCTTTCCGTACTCATTTCAATAGTTTTAACTAATTTACATATACATTCATACATACTTTTAGTAACAGGGTCTAACGTTTTACCATCATAGTACAGTTTTAAAATAAATTGTAATATATTCTCAGGATGACCATCAATTAAATCATTGTATCCAGATAATTGTTTAGTTTCCGAATAAATATTATAAAAGGAATTACCCTTAGACTTCCATTTTATAGTATTTGATGTTGAAATATCATCCTGCGAAAGATGTTTAATCTCATTCGGTAGAATATTTGAAGATTGTTTATCCATTTTGGCTCGTTTTTAACTGGCTAACTACATCCTCAGTTATTACACCACCCAATATCTCAGTTTTCTGAAAATTAGAGATCGAAAGTTTTACGGTATTAAGAGATTTACATCTTTCACACCTAAACTCATTGTCTCTATTAATTTTTAGAACTATATCATTAGGATCTTCACACACCGAACATTCAATTCGGACTTTATTCTCATCCAAAGCGTTTAATCGTTCAACTTCTAATCGATTCAATCGCATTTGAACTATATTCTTTGTCAAAGTATTAATTATAAAGAATAATACAAACTGACACACGAACGATACAAAGAACCACCTATAGATATCACCACCAGTAAAATAACCGATAACTGTGAAACTTCCTGATACAACTAGAGTTAATAAAATACTTACTATCATTTAAACATTTTATAACATATTGTATAAAATGTCAAGCACTATTTAGTAACATGCTGACCAGTAAATACCTGATATATATTTTTTACAGCACCTCTATCAAGCGGAGCGTCCTTTTTATGAGGTCTATCTGTATAACAAGATTGTTTAGTGTCGTTATTCTTGAATTTATAACCTTTATCTGTATCAAATAATTCCAGATGAGGTTTATTTTTCATATACTGTTTAATGTCAGCAAGTTTAATCGATTCATGGCGCTCCATTTTCTGCAAAATAACCCTATCTCGATTTTTACCCTCGGTGATGTAACTCTCCCATATCAATTCTAAATCAGTTTTCATACTAAACACTAAGTTTTTCTAATTTTTTGATAATATCAATATATTGTTTGTTAATACTATTTAAATTACCAACAATATCTTTAATAGCTTGTTTTTTAGAACCACTATCAGATATAACTGGGTTATTATACGCTCTAATAAAATCATATTTTAATTCATCAACACTATCAACGATACCTAGAACCTTTTCAAATGTAGTTTGAACCTCATGTGGTAAAATCTTGTTGGCTTTACCTGGGTCAGTTCTATCTACTTTTAAAATATCAATTAAAGATATTTGAGCAGGGTTAGTTTTATTATGCCAACCATGACCTTCACCCTCACTAGATGACTGGTGGTTTACGATATCCTCTTCAATTAAAGTTTCAATATTATTTCGTTTAGTATCCATTTAAATTATTTATAAATTTTACACCATAATTATAAATAATTAAAACTATCAATATAACTATGAAAGAGGATATTTTTAAAAAACAATTCATTAAACTATTAAACGAGGATCTTGAAGAAGATCAAAGAGAATTAGAACCATTGGAAGATGATCCACAAGACTCCGAAGATGCGTTCAAAGACACTCTAGACGATGACACTAATCCAGATGATTATGACATCAACCCTAACGATATTCGTAAAATTGGTCGTAAAAATATCCAAGAAGCTCGTAAATGGATCGCAATCTTAAACGATTTCGCAATGTTAATCAACTCAGTCGATGATGATGATTCTTTGAACAACTTCTTGAATCGAGTAGACCGCGAAGGTTCAGCGTTCAGAGGAGTTGTTCGATCACAGGGTAAACGTGTCACACGTATCGCTGAAGAAGCTGCTGGTATGTCTCAGGTTCTTGAATCACACGTTATCGGTTATGATAAGAAAGAGCGCGAGCTTCTACAACAATTTCCAAACCTAAAGGGGTAAATTAATATGCAATATTTAAACGAAGATAGAAAAAGTATCGGCGATATTTACGCCGAACTATATAAACCAAAAACTAATAGTTCTGTAATTAAAGAAGCTTCTTATGAAGAAGATGGTGAAAAAGTTAGAGAATTTAGAACTTACAGAGCTTGGAAAAGTGCTGTTAAAAAACTAGACTCTTCAGCAGAATTCACAGGTGATATCGATATCGATTCATATAAAGGTAAAAAATTCCACGCTGAATGGGATGGTGAAAAAGGTGAAATACGCACAAAAATTATTAAAGAGAGTGAAGAGTTCTATGATATCGAAGATCGTGCTGATCAACTAGACGGTGATTTAGATCTACCTATTGGTGGTTCACCTGATGAAGATAATGATTATTTAAATGACGCTCTTGAAGAAAAGGTTTACGGTCAAATGAATGAACAATTTGGTGAAACTTTTCGTAGACAATGTGAAGAAATTAAAGACAAATTCAATTTAAGTGATGACGAATTTTGCATGTTCTTCAAAGGGTGGTTCGATGAAAAACACGTCCGCTCACACCTTGAGGGAGAGTTTTAATTTTTCCTTCAAACTACCAACATCTAATTTCATAGAATTAGATTCTTGTTCCATTAAATTCCTCAAGATAAACTCTTGAGGAATTTTTGTTTTATTAGACATCATTATGATGTCATTGAAGTCTTTACATTTTTTACCAAGTTCTTTAGACCATTGAAATACTTTTTCACCTCTACGGAATAACATACTAGATTTTTTTCTAGCAGCTTCATCAAGGTAAGGTGAATCCAACATCCAAACTCTATTGTGTAGGGGGTACATCGATAACTGCCTCTCCTGCTCCTCTGTAAGCACGAATTCACCACTTTCGGTAATACCTGATAGACATGTACCATTCTCAACGAACATTGAGTCTATGGCTCCCTCAAATATGAATATATATTGATACGATTCATCAATATCATCAATATTATACATGGTCCTATCAGAATTAACCTTTGATAGATATTTTGGTGACTCGTCGTCTAATAATTTACGAGTCTGGTACCAAACAACCTTATTATTTTCGTAATAGGGTATAATTAACCTATTTTTATGTATATAATCATCAAGAGACACGTATAGTGCTCTAGGTTTATTTGGAGCACTATTTATTTTACGACCAATGATATATTTAACAGCTAATTTAACGATTTCGTTATCTTTATAGTATTCTAGCTGATTTTTATCAAATAAATTTATACAGTTATCAGGTAAAGTCGGGGTACCACTTTTAACCTCGAATAGTTTATCAAAATCATCGCAGTTAAGATCTCTAGGTACAATATCATAATCTTTAGACTCAAGTCTAACCTCATTATAACTCAACCCAGATACATCCATGATAAAATTCACAGATGGCTTAGAATACCCACAATTATGACAGTATACTGTACTCTTTTGACCCTCTAAATCTGGGTTATAATAAAACCTAGCCTTTTTACTCCAAGAATCACCCTCTCTACATATAGGGCAACCACCATTTAAAATACCGTTCTTACGTTCTTTAACATATCCAACATATTGGTATATATATTGAGTAACATACTCTTCTGGTAAACTATTCATACGCCACACAGTAGCATAATTTAGTCATTTTTCAAGCTTTTTATTTAACTTTTCTTTATCTACAGGTACCTTAACTTCATTACTAGGTTTACCCCAGTTAATACCATCATAAGCTTTGGAGAATTTAGATACACTATGACCCGATCTAGGTTTACATCCTTTCCCCATTACTATTCCCCAGTTTTCGGTTTAGGTTCTCTCTTAATAACCTCTTTAGCAAACATATTCATACACCGAGGACATTGATACCTAACCTCAGTAACAATTTCTTGACCATTATTATAAGGTAGTTGGACTTTACCGTGTGAAGATGCTCCGCAAAAACTGCAATTTCTATTTAAATTTAACATAATTTTAATTATTTATAGCGTTTAACATTTTTTGCAAATCAGATGACGTGTCGTTACTGTTTTTACAAAATTGTTCAGCCCAATCCATTTTATACCCAAAATATCGATCCATACCGATCACATGAAGCTTATCAAAGAAATCAGTTATAGATGGGTTATGGTGAATATCCTGAGATTCAAAAAATTCAGTCTCATCATTATAAACTTTTGAGGCATACCGTAAATTCATAACTCTTAAATTACGCTTTATAACATTCTGATCAGATTCTTCAAGCGTATTAAAATTATCTTCAAAACATTCTACAAATTTTTTACTCTTAACTGGACCATACTTATATAGACCAGTTATATTATCGGATTTGTCACCCATTATAGCTTTATATAAAAGATATTTATCATTAGAAACACCACCATTATACTTGAAAGACGTATCAGATGTGATTAGGGCTCTTTTGATGGGGTTATATATCTTAACCGTATCAAACATATTAAATAGCTGTAGAAAGTCATTGTCGTTTGATATAACATAATTTTCATCATGACTATATTTATTACATAGGAAATAGACTATATCATCACCCTCTAATTTATTTGCTCGGATATTTACTACACCCAAAGATTTAGTAATATCCCACAAAATCTCATCATATTTGTGGACATCTTCATCAACTTTACGATCTCTCTGTTCTTTATACCCAACAGCATCATGTCTAAAGTTTTTAAAACTACTATCACGTATATCCCACGTTAAAAATACTTTCTCACAATCAAGCATCTCTTTCAATATTTTGATGTTGTTTATGAATACAACAACATGTGAAAGATCATCACCCCACTCATTAATATATTTTTTCTTTTTTGATATATGGTATGAACGATGGAGAAGATTACCTCCGTCAATTATTAAATTTTTCACAATAATGTTCTATAGTTTGTTTTAATTTATTATTAAAGTATTTCCGATCAACGTTACCCAATATTTGATCAGAGTTTGTATGTTTAAGTTTTTGCAACTTACCTATATCTAAAGAATACTTAAAATCATGACCTAATCGAGCATTTGGTTGAAACTCGATTAATTCTTCAGGTTTATTTAAAATATCGAGGATATGTTTAACCAACTTAATATTAGTTAAAGGATAACCAGTACCCACATTATATATTTCACCAGATTTACCATTTTTAGCAACATAAATAACATCTTTTACATGGTCTTCAACAAAACACCATTCTCGAATTTGTTTACCATCATCATAAATAGGTATAGTTTTGTCATTTAAAGCATTTGTAATAACCTTTGGGATAAGTTTCTCAGTATACTGGTTTGGACCATAATTATTACCACACCGTGTAGTAACTATATCCATACCATACGTGACCATATAAGCGTTACACATCATCTCAGCACTAGCCTTTGATGCTGAATACACTGATGATGGATTATATGGCTTATTTTCGGTAGCTGCTCGTTTAACAGACCCAACAACCTCATCTGTAGATATGTTAACAAATCGTTTAACACCTATTTTACGAGCCAGTTCAAGTAGTTGGATAGTTCCCAACACATTTGATCTTACAAACGGTTCTGGGGTATCTATAGACCTATCAACATGGCTTTCTGCCGCAAAGTGGAACAAATAATCGAAAGGTAAACCAATTAACTCCTTATTCTTAATAATATCATAAGAAATATCCCATTTTATGTGATGGATTTCTTGTTTATCGGTCTTAGGTTCTTTAATATTGTCCACATTAGAACCGATACCCTCAAAATCAAAATTAATCAATTTGAATTCGTCATAATTATCAATTAAGTAATTGATAAAATTTGATCCAATGAACCCAAGCCCACCTGTCATTAATATTCGTTTATTATTCATTTAAAAAGTTCTGTACATCTAATATTGAGTCTGGTGTACCCATATCAGACCAATATGTTGTTAATTCAGTTACTCTAACCGAGTCACATTCAGCATACCTAGAGTTTATATCAGATATCTCTAATTCACCTCGTTGAGACGGTGTTAATTCATCTAAATAGTTATATACATCCGAAGTATACATATACATACCCGTAACAGCTAAATTTGACACAAATTCTTTAGGTTTTTCTATTATCTTTTTAACTTTCGAGTCTTCTACCACAGCTATCCCAAATCTACCCCAATCATCAGTTTTCTTTAGAAATAACCCACACTTTGATTCATTAGAATCAAACCAATCTATAGACGATTTGATCTTGTCACACCATTGGTAATAATTATCACCTAATATTACTACAAATTTCTCATCACGTGTAAATTTTCTAGCTAATTTAAGAGCTGACGCTATACCTATAGGTCGCTCTGGATCATTCATATCCTGAACCTTATAGGTAATATCAATACCCAATTGGTAACCATCACCCAAATGTTCAACAATATCACCACAATGGTCTTTTGATGTTATTACGAGTATTTCGGTTATACCCATTTTTTTTAAAGTATCGATAGGATAATCTATCATAGGTTTAGCCCCAAATCTACTATAAACAGGGGCTAAATGTTTGTTTGTGATAGTGGTAGTAAATGGAGCCATTCTAGACCCAAACCCACCACTTAATAATACACCTAACATATTAATTATTTAAACTAGTTAAATGTTCAAGCAAAGCTTTCTTAACAGATGCATATGATGAAAGTAAGTCTGGATAATATCGCTTAATCTTATCTGTAGATAAGACACAATTACTACGTCTACAGTTCATTAAACCTTCTGACAACAAGTCATCAGTAGTATACCACTTATCTATAACCTTTTTATCAAATTTATCACCGATAATTTGGTTATAAAGTTCAATAACAGTTTTGGCAGTAATACCATTAACATTAACAACATTATATACACCAGAATCTACATCACTTGAAACAATGATTTGAATAAATTTAACCAGATCAGGTATGTATGTAATAGAATTAGGATAATTAACCAATTTATCATACTTGATGATCTTATTGATGTAGTTTTTATCATCCATCTCACCATCGAAAGGCATTCTAATCCTTAACAAGTGGTTTTTATTTTTAACACAACCCTGTTCAACAAATTCTCTGAAATATTTCTCAAACCATGATTTGGAACTACTGTATACTGATGATGTTGGATTATCTCTTCCGAAATTGTGGACATCATCTTCCGAAAATGACCTACCAGATTCATCATTATACACGCAACCAGTTGAGATAGTTATAAAGTTGACACCATACTCTTCACATGTTTCCATAATTGATTCAGCATCCGTTACATTACGGGTGTAACATTCATCAACATGATTTTCACAAGAATCTACATTGGGTTTACCTGTAAACCCATAACAATTTACAACATACGTTGGGGTATATCTCTCAATCAATTCACCCAAGTGTGTTAAATATTTATCATCAGATTGAGAACAGAATATTAAGTTATATTTATCATCACTCCAATACTTCTTAATTTTTGACGATACGTACCCTTTACCTAAAATTATAATATTTGACATATACACATATTAAACGTTTTATGCGTATATGTCAATAAAATAATTCAGATTTATAACTGATCGGTATCTATATCAGTATCTACAGGATAAGTTAAATACCTAGTGATAGCAGTCATAACACTATCCATATCTCGCTGCGTTTTAACATTAGATATAACTACAGCATCCCCATTTAAATCATACCCAAAAGTTATAAATGGTGTTAAATATTGTTCAATAGTTGTAGCTATAGTTGAAACATGTATAGGGTCTTTAGCTACCTTATCTTCAATATATTCAAAATCTGATAATTTTTTAAGAAGATCCTCTATATTTTTTTCATCACCGTTGTATTGTTCTTTTCCCATTTTAATTATTTATCTTTTTTAGATTCATACTTTTTAACAATACCCCAGCCATTCAAATATTTTACAATAACTTCAAATGAGTCAGTCTTAATACGAAATCTAAATGGGATATATCTACCACCATCATGGAATTCAAACCAAACGTCACCAACTTCCTCAAGATTCTCGTAACATGTACAGAAAACCGCTGCGCAAAATGGATCAATACAAATCGTATATTTTCTAGGATCAGCTTCAGTATACGTATCTAAAATTTTCCAAGTTTCATAACCAGAATCTTTTAGTCTTTTTACAAAATAACCTAAAGTTTTAATATTATTTTTATTCATTTTCTAAGCTTAGCTGTAATATAAGTTATAGTTACATCATTCCAAATGGTCTGAATCAGAAACGCAGTTTCGGAACACTTAATTTTAAAAGGAACTCCTCTATGTTGTGATAATATTTTAATGACATCATATTTGATAATCATATTAGATATATTATCTTTATTACATAAATCATAGTTATCTGTAACCAACACAGAAAGTTCATCCGTATTCATAATAGTCTCATCAGTCAGGCACGCGTAAATCGCACCGTCAACCAACTTTATATAAACTTTTTCAACTTTATTTTTATGAAAAGTCTTTAACTTAACGATATCAGATAATACTTCAGGTCGTAAATTAAAAGTAAGAGAAGAATCAAAGTTATCGATTACATCAGACTTTAGGTTCATGTACTTCATTAAACCACTATCAAGTAAGTGATAATTAAATCTCCACTTAGCTGATTTATATGATAACTTATTTTTATGAACAACTAACTCATCACTATCATCCAGAACGGTACCCCTATCTAATAAATTTTTAAATTTAACCATATCGGGCACATTAATTGTAACATCATCAATGTCAGTATCAATACTCATTGAAAAATTAACGGATATCTCACCGCTAGAATTTTTACAACAAGTTGATATTTTTGAATCTTTTATTAAAAACGGAGCCTTATCTACAACATTTGATAATGGAGATAGAAAATTTTCAATGAAAGGTCTAGATAATTTGATATAGTTAGTTTTAGTCATTATTTTGAGATTCGATCAAAGTTTTAATAAGTTTTAACTCGTTGTCAAGCTTGTTTAACCTATTAATAACAACCTCATACTGTTCATATACATGATCAGCTGAGATTTTACCAAAATCAAGTTCCATTTGTTTATCGTCCTTAACGTCCTTAATCGGAGATTCTTTTTGAATTACCGAAGGGTTACCCATAACATTACTTCGACCAACATTCTCAGGTAATAAAACATCACCCTCTAATTCACGAATTTCTTCGATCATATCTTGAGTTATATCAATCGTATCTAACTTAATATTTTGATAATCACCGTCAGGTGCTACGGGGGTTGGACCCATAGCACCGCTGTTAGAATTATTAGTTACATTACGAAGTATCTGCTCAGTTCTTTTATTTTGTAATCCAGTGTATTTCGAAGCATTTCCACCAGCCATAGTTTTAGACACATTAGCTGATTGATTAGTAATACCTTGGATAAACTGTCGCTCGATATTATCCATAATTATAGGTCAGCTAGAAGTGCATCCATTTCATCATCCTCAGTCTTAGTAACAGGTTCAGATACAGGTTGGGGTTTAGCTACTTCAACATCATCAGCGGCATCAACGACGACATCACTAACGACATTTTTAGAACCTTTATCATCTAAGATATCATCGATATCGCCAAATGAAGCTGGAGCAGAATCTTCTTCAGAACCCTCAAAATGAATTTCGATAGATTCTTCAAGCTCATCCTGAGTTTTAATAGGAAACAGGGTCTTTAGTTCAAAACATGAGCTAAATACTTCATCAACCTTAGATTCATTGTCGGACAATCCTTCAATTTCGGATGGTTGCATAAAATAAGATTTATCATAATTAGCATAACCAGCCCCATTATCTACTACACGAATCTTAAAGCTACACCCACTCGACGATGGGTCAAAGCATTTATAACCGTATTCTTCTTTTCGCTCACCTTCAACGTGCTCATGTACGATATCATACAACTTCTTACCTAGACGAAGGATCTTAACTTGACCCTCATTATCAGGGTTAGATGGATCAGATACAACGTAACAATTAAGTAGCCAAGCATCTTTAGACCACAGTTCACGAGCGCGTTTCATACGCTGATCATCTTTATCCAAACGAAGTGGACGAAGCTTATCAGTAAGCTTAGAACTGTAGATTTGGATAGGGTTCACTTCACCACTAGGTGGGTCAACGAATTCTACATATTTAGCCGTAGATTTCGATTTCCACCCTCGATATTGAAGATGATAGATTGTGGAATCTAGATCATCACGATAAGGTAGTAGTCGAACAACGTAGTCCTTACCCTTTTCAAATCGCATGATATCTTTGTAGACACCACCCCCGCCACGTTTACTTGCTTTTTCAAAAGAGCTTGAAATCTTCTGAAACATATTTTGTACATTTAGTGTTTGGTTTGACATATTATTTTTTCTCTTAGTTATTTGTTATTATTATTATTACTTTATTGCTCTTAATGGTTACTTTTGAACCGCATTGCTAAAATTTGTACCTCAGATAAACCCCTGAGACGCGGGTGACCTTGCCTGAACGTAAATGTTCATCGAGTGTTTCTTTTTAGTTAAACCTCTTTTAGTTTTTTTAGGTATTCTAATGTCTGACTCATAAGCTAGATTTTTATATTAACAGATTGTTTTAGCTTTTTCAAGCATTTTTTTGATAAAAGATGACATTTTTTTGAAGTTACGAATCTCCTATGCATCATATCGTAATCTATATATAGATCAGAAAATAATGTATGTTTTAATTCAGTATCAACATCATCTCTAAATTTTGATTTAAAATTATTAAAACTAAATAAATTGTATATACTAACCCTATCTTCTTTCAAGTGTGTCAAAAATGAATATATACCATCAGTATGGTCAATGTATTCATCTAATGACAATTTATTTTTTAAGCAAAATTCTTTTATGAAGTAGAACCCAGATATTAATTTATTTAAATTATAAGAATCGTCTGGGTGTAAGGCTACTAACTTTTTTTTGTAATGTATATAACAATTTAACGCTTTTCGTTTAGAATAAAAGTCAATAGTGTACGATTCTTTTGTCTCCCATATTTTATATGGTGCTTCAAAATATTTGTCAATATCAATGTGTGGATATTTTTTAAATAGTTCACCTATCTTTAGGACATCTTTAGTGTGTTCAAATTTTTTAAAATCTTTTCGGTTACGATACGGTCTATTTCTACTCTCAGCACAAACCCTTAAGTAAGTATTGTATATCTTTTTGTGAAAATCACTTATAACTTCTTCGCAATTATGCATTTCTTTGGTTTATATATTTTTTTAAAAACTTACTCCTAATAATACTATCATCAATTTGCATAAATTCTAACATAGCTTTACGCTCATCAGAGAATCCACAAAAATTACAATATAAATCCAACATATCTTGGTTTTTGATAATTTCAACAAAAATCGAAGGGAAATTCATTTTTTTATTTTTAACCATACATACGTAGCTACAAAAGTTTAAAACTAAACCATAATACTCATCACGTTCTAACTGGCAAATCGGAGAATCTTCAATATATTTTACATTACTCATCAATACTTTTCATTTTTTTAGTTAATTTGAGAAAATCCTCAGTTATATCCCCAGAACAAAAGTCAGAAAAACCTCTAATATTCGAACAATAAGAGTTACACAAATTATTTATGTCTTTTCCATTTTTTTTCAAATTCTTCATATAAACCTTACCACCACCTATATCAATTACACTCAAATTGTCATATTCTTTACCATATTTGTACATATAGTCACCAAAATATTTAATAGTCGATAGAACAAAATAATACCCATCATACTCATACAACGATTGATCCTGTTTGTTAAATAAGTTCAAGTGTTTAATAACAAATTTATTGAACTTACTCGAAGTGTTAAAACCACCAAAGTAATGACTATGAAATAATTCAGGACTAATTTTATAAAAAATTATACTCATAATATATGAATCCCTGTTATCAAACTCACTATTCAATAAACCCTTCATACATTTAATATAATACATCCTTTTTTTAGATAAACTTACACTAAGTTTAGGAGCAACAGTCTTCAGAACATGGAAATAGATGTTATCAGAAGTGGCGATATCTGATTCTAATATTTTAAAGCAATATTTATCATAAATACCACTGATTTCATCTGAAATATCTTTAGAGAAACCTATTAAAAATATTAAGTCACCAAAATCAACATATTCCATTAAAAATTCATCTACTTTGTTTTCAACATTATAGTACGAACAATATAACGTATCAGTTGGTTCAACACCTGACCACTCTAACAATAACTGAGTTGAAACATACGTTAACTTCTGATTAACAACAAAAAATATTCTTTTATTACGCATCGTTTTCAAATATATCGTCTAGAATTGAAAAATCCTTAATCTGTTCTTTAATAGAATTATTCATATTAGATGAATCTTCCTCAAAGATAGAATCTACCTCACGTATACGTAGGTGGTTATCTAATTCAAGCATCTGTGTACCAAAATTCTCCCCAACACGATTCTTAAGAATACCAGTTCTTAACGTATTAGTTTCAAAATCATCCTCTTCTCGCCAAATGCTAGCCATAAAATCAGCGGTATGAGCTATACCCATAGACTCGGACGTGTTATCTAGTTTAGGCTCTTGCCCAGATACACCGCTTCGATTAGCCTGTAGAACTGATACAAAAGATACCTCGTACTTATACGATAGTGCTCTAATATCTTCAGCTAATCTTTTACCAGCTTCATATAAATTACTAACCCCAACAGCTTTCATCAATGTAATATAATCAAGATAAACAATATCAAAATTTTTGCCCTTTTTCTTCAACTTAGATAAATACGCATCGAGATCATTTACAGTTAACCGACCTGGAGGGAATTCCTTAACAATGAGATCAGCGTCTGGGTTTTGTTTCTTTAATTGAGATATCTTTGCTCTAAATTTATCTTCCTCGTTCTTCAATTCATCAAATTGTATCTCAGAAAAGTTACACGATAACCTCTGAGAATACAATTGCTCATCCATTTCGAGTGAAATGATAGGTACACATAGATTTTGACGAACACAATTAGCAGCTAAGTTACCTATCATCATAGATTTGCATGAATTAGTACCACCTATCCATAGATAAATAGCTCTACCATGTTTATTAAACCCACCCTTCATCTTCTTATCATAAAAATCGAACCCAGTAGATATTTTGTTCTGAGGTTGCTTCAACCAATCAATATGCTTATCGATATCATCGAAATAAACTAAACCGATGTCAGAAATAATCGAAAGACTACAGGCATCTTGAAACCTCTTAGCGATTTCACTATGTTCTAAATCTTTAAACTCATCAGATACCTCAAACATAGTCGATATGATAGCTTTTTCTTTCAAAAACTGCTCAGTTTGTTGAATTAAAATATCAACATCGCTTATTAACTCATATTGTTTTAAATCTTTAATGATTTTTTTAAAATGAGTCTGATCTTCGGGCGAGGTTAGCACCATCTTAATCTCGGATAAACTTGGGTGCTTTTTATATTCTTTATTAAACGAAAGAACTTTCCTAAGCACAGCAATTACAGAATCATCTGAAAAATATTTCAAATCTAGATGATCTACGATACTACCGAAATAATACTCATTCTTTAGAGCGTTAAATAGGATAGTTTTTTCTAAAAATTGTTCGTTGACTTTCATAATTAATATATACAAATATTATAGTATAATAGATGGGTTGTCGAGGATAAATACAAACATATTACTACAAAAAACCGAATTTGTAGTAATATTACTACAAATTCGGTCGATGTAACGCCTTGATATTAGTTTTATTGGAAATTAAACAATTTATCACATTCCGATATGTAATTCGGCTCTATCTCAACGTAATTAACCTTATCTCTAGGTAAACTTAAAGCAAAAGGTGAGTGACATGCCATAATTATTTGATGTTTCTTAGAAAAATCCATCAAAACATCTAGAAGAACCTTTTGTTTAGGTAAACTCAACGACCTCTCAGGTTCATCAAGTAGAATTGTTAGTTTACCCCCTTTAGGTAACGAATCCAAATACTCAAGCTGAGCTGAAACATCACCATACAACGGATTTGGTTTAATTTCTGGGGGGTTACCGATAATATTAAGCATTTTATTAATTTTCTTAAGTCGATATTGACCAGAAGATGGTTTTTCAACCATCGTATCAAATCTTTCCTTTTCTGATGTCAATCCATCTTCACTTTGACCACCTTTTTGGAAAAACCAAGCATTTGAGTCTGCAATATCACCAGAATTATAAAAAGCAGGTGTACCATCCCAATCAACAATAACTCGATCTTTGTTTGGAGTAAACGCCCTATAAGCATGAGGAAACGAATCAGGTGCTAACACCTTTGGATCGACCACATTAGTCCACCCAGCCGTTTGAATTGAGCAGTAAGCTTTTAAAAATTTTAAAGCTACACTTTTACCAGCTCCATTACCACTGAAAAGTATATTCATACCTTCAGTGAAATTGAATTGTTTAGGAGCGTCTTTATATAGGTCTAATACAAAACCTTCTGCAAATTTAATAGATTTAATCATACTTCTTTAATATATTTTTTAACACAATCTTCATCATATTGAGTATCATATGAAGATAATGACCCAATAGTACTACCTGTATCATTGTTTTCAATAGAACGACCGTAATTATATGAGATTCTTATAAGCTCACCCATAGCTTCGTGGACTTCTTTATACAACTTAATTTTACCATCTTTATCATTAGTGTCGTGATTATTAAATTTATCAGTTACTTCATTTAATAATTTTTCCTGAGCATCGATCTTTTCGGATAATTTTTCAAAGCTATCTTTATAATCTTCCCTCTCCTGTTCCATAATCTGTTGAAGATGTCGTTCTTGGGTTGTAAATGCTTCAGAAGCATGTTTTTGACCATCGGTATCCAACGATTCTTCTTTAAGACCAACTAAATCACCACCACTATCACAACTATCTCTCAAATCAGTATTGTGTTCAATCTGTTCGGATACTAGTTTTTCATATTCGCGAGCAATTTCTTCTAGATTATCAGATTTTTCTCTAGCAGCATCAAGTAATGCTCCAAAAATTCTATCACCATGAGTATCTACAAAAGATGCTGCGCATAAACTAGGTTTATTAGTTAATGGATCAATTTCAAACTCACCATCACGATTCACCAAATAGTCATCATCATATAATTTCGAAGAATCCCCGAAAAAATCCTTTTCTTTATTAATTTTATCTTCTTTATTCATAATTTACCCTTCCAATTGTTTTTTAAATAGTCATTACCATTAGACCAATCATCATCATCAAACGTTTCAAGACCATGGCTACGATGAACTACCCATATAGGATACGTTGTCATCTTTAAACCTAGTTTATGCGCATTTAGTGTGAATAGAATATCATAAAAATTCCAATTTGATGGACATTGTTCATCAAATTTTAAACCAACTTCTTTAATTTTTTTAACATTAACAGCTAAAAATAAACCATCAAGCAAAATACATCGACTTGGTGTTGGTCCAAAATCAGTCATAAAACATTTAACATCACTATCACCAATATAATGTGCAACAGCTCCACTCATAGTGTCTTCATCACCCATAGTGTGCCATAGGTTTTTATTTTGGATACGACATTTACGATTACCAGCAATCCCACATATATCATATTCAGAGTCATCACCAATAGCTTGATCAATCTTTTTAGATAATTTTGAATCTTCTATAGATAAATCATCATGACAGAATATAACATAATCAGAACAAGTGTCTAAAAACGAGTTATATACTTCGGCAATAGGTTTATTGTTAAACTCTACAAAATTTAAATTATAAACATCATCATTTAGTTCAGTATAACTCTTTTTAAACAAACTATCATCATACGACCCAGCTGAACATACTACTATATCTATTTTTTTATTCATATTTAATAAACAGAAACACCACCACTATATTTAATAGTGGCGGTATCGTATAATTAATCAATATACTTAAATATGTGAACGATAAGCCAATTCTTGCTTAACGATTTCATTAAGTTGAGGTAGAATTTTGTCCCAAATATCAACTCTATGTCGCCATTCTTTCATAGAACCGAGTTTGATCTCTTCATCACCATCTTTTAGATAATATGTTCTACCTTTACCAACATTACCCTGAGCATCTTTCAAATATAGCGTGTCTAGTTTATCGATAAGAGGTTCAAGACCACTATACTTGTCGATACCTGTAGCGTAATTAAGGTAGACCTCGGCTTCTTTATGAGGAATAGCGCATCTATTCTTTTGAGTAAATACTCTGATATGTTGACCAGAATATGCCTTCTTAGCCATCATAGTTTCAACATCTTTTTCATTCGATACGTCATGCTTTTCCTTTTTAGCGGAAATATGAGCCATAACAGTTGATACGAATTCAGTAGATTTACCACCACCTTGTTCTTTAAAGATCGAATCATACATCTGATTAGGGTTAGCAATTTCATGATTAATAATAATGAAAGCGCAACCAGTCTTAGAGATTTTACCTTTAAGAACACTAAACCACTGTTTAATGAGTTTAGCTTTTAGACCCATATCCATAGCAACTTTACTCTTCTTAGTTGCGTCATCTAGTTGTTTTTCGGATGCAAGGAAACCAAGAGAATCTAAAATAAACAAATATTTACCATGTTCTTCAGCATCATCAATAATACCATCTAACATCTGAGATGATTGAATAATTAACTCTTCAATAGATTCGGTAGGTATTGTTAATACTCTACTTAAATCAACACCCAAACTTTTTTCCATTCGACCATCTTTATCAAACTCGGTGTCAAAAATAATAACGTCCATACCATCCTCTTGAGCAGACTTTTGAGCAAGTGCCGAAATAAAAGATTTACCAGATTGAGACGGACCAAATAGAGTGGTTACGCGACCTTTTGGGATACCCCCATACAAATCTGCTGAAAATACAGCATTGATTGCATAACACTGAGTTGAGATAAACCCACTAATCTTAGTAAGGGTATTATCATCATCCATAGTAGTCGCATAAGGATTTAGTTTTTGAGCTTGTTTAAATAATTTACCTGACATATTTTAATATTTCTTAATTTTTAAGATGTTCTATAAACCACATATAAATACCCATCATATAACTTATATGATGGGTATTTATATGTTTTACCGATTAATTCAATTAATTGTAACCGAATTAATCGACAAATTCAACCACATCACCATTAGCCCCAACGATACCAGATTCATCGGAACTTGGTTGTTCTTGAGGGGCCATTGACATCTTCAAACGTGTTTCATTATATTTAGAAACAACGGCAAGATACAGTTCAACGGTCTCTTTAGAAGGGACATCATCACACCAAATCATCGAACCAGTTGGGAATGACCAAACCCCATCAGACCCCACATCAAAAAGCTCAAGATACGTATACGGGATACAACCAATGGCCATCTGACCATTGCCTCGATCTTGTGCTTGAATAATCATCGGATTCTTAATCTTGGAAGTTGTTTCAGAGAACTGAACTGATTCACCGATAAGAACACGACCTGTTGTATCCGAGAATACAACTACATTTTGATTTACTTTTTCACTCATACGCCTATAGTATAACACAGTTTTTAGTTTTATCAAGCAAAAAATTCATCAATATTCACCATAGGTTGATAATTTGGTGAAAAAATATTCCATTTAAGAGAATCGTAGAATTGCTTAACAATATCTTTGATACATTTTTCAAACATAATTTGATTATCGACTACAAAAATATCTTTAAATTCTTCGGGGTAATTATCAACATAACTAATAACATCAATACCGTATTTATTAGTTGTTTGTAGGTATAACGTTTTAACTTTGTCACCTTGTCGTATTCTTTGATATTTAGAATCAACACCCAGATCATCGATAAGTTTGTTATAGTAATAAGCGCCTCGGTAGTGAGCCAACATACCCTTAGCAGTATTCCAACCATCACACCGACCAACGTATTCATCAAACTTATTAATAGCTTTGATCAAAGCGATGTCATCATATTCATAATTTTCAAACTGTTCATAAGCTTTAACATATTCAGCATCAGATGAGTTTTTATCACCAGTTAATACAATCTTATGTAGGATTTTCTCAACAATCGGTTTCATACGCTGTGGCATAGATGCTGAAACAAGCTTAATACCTGTATATTTCCAACGTTTTTTCTCTTCAGTTACATCAAACCCCTCATCATAATATTTGTGGACAACGTAATTCTTTTTAGCGATAAATAACCCTTTATCAGCAATAACTTCCATCTTAAATTGGAATCTACAATCTTTTGTATTAAGTTCCTCTTCACCCCAAGCTTTAATCGATTGATTCAACTTATCTTCAATCTTTTGACATATATTAATCACTTTTGGATTAACCCCAGTTTTATCTTCGTTATAAAAATCTAAATTATATTTATCAATGATACTTTGAATTGTAATATAACAACTATCAGTATCTTGATAAGTTAAACTAGTTACACCAGTGGTTTTTAAAAGTTTATTAACAACACCCTCTAAAATATCACCAGATTCCTTAATGACATTTTGACAAGTTAGAGTTACTGACTCTGCGATATCAATATCTGACATAGGGGCATACTTATTTCCACAATACCCGTATAATGAATTGATCAAAACTTTCAACGAATTTTGATATACAGATAATCTCTGAATCTCGTAATCATTATCAGGGTCATCTTGTTTCTTTAATACACTGATCTTTTTCTTAACATTAACACGATTATAATATACCTCTTCAACTAATTTCGGAAAAATACCCTTTTTACTCTGAGTGAATAACACATTCGACTTACTTACAGCTAGATTAAACTTTTTAACTAAATTTTTAAAGTTATCTAAGGTCATTTTAGTCTCTTTACCAGTATTATCCTCAACTATAGCATGTTGACCAACGTATTTAACCTTACCAAACTTAGTTTCTGGTGACATATTCAATGTAATGATAGTCATAGGGTATAGTGAATTCAAGTCATATGAAACAATGCTATTATACAAATTAGGAACAGGTTCTTTAACATAAGCTCCATCAAATTTACGCCAATTTTCATTACTCTGAAAAGTTGGGATAATTTTACCCTCTTCCATAGCATTAACAGACGAGTACCCGTTAATGATAGGTAGGGTATCAAGAGCTTTTTCAAACGGGACTAAGCCCATATAAGACAGAATCCTACATGTCTCTAGGAATTTAAGCTTTTCCTCTAATAACTTAATACCATTAACATCCTCGATATTATAAAATACAAATAGATCCCAATCATCCTCAGACAACTTAGCTAGGTTAGATGATTCATATTCAACTTTACCCTTACCGATTTCAATCTGTAAAACCGTATCTAATTTTCTATTAGGGATAGGTTTTAAATTGAATTTCATGTAAACATCATGATAATCCCATGTAGTTATACCCGTGATATCATAATCTTGAATATCTTGAGAATATTGGGCACCCATCTTCTGTTTTCTTGTAATTTCTCGAATTTTACGAACAGGTGAAAGACGTTGAGCATCATTATTAGATAACTTTTTCTTAATACGATTGACCAAATAAGGTATATCGAAAGGTAGATTCCACCCAGTCATAGCATCTGGGTAATCGAGTATCCAATAATTGATAAAAGAATTCAATAATTCCTTTTCACTGGAATAATAAGAAATTTTAACAGTCGAATTATCAGTGATTTTTTTATACCTAGCCTGATTTTCATCCGAAAGAGCTTTGGGGTTAAATGTATCATGTAAACACATAACCCTAAACTCTTTCTTCAGAGAATTATATATCGTTAGGACATTTACTGGGTGTTTAGCCTCCCAAGGGTCAGGAAATTCATCAGGTGAATACACTTCGATATCGATATAAAATATTGATAGAGGAAACTGAGAAAACCCATCTTTTTTATTATGTTTTCCAAAAGCTTCTAACAGAAACTGCTGCATAGGTGGTAAATTACCATAAATCCTATCATTACCAGAAGTTTTTACAGATTTTCTACGATCAAAATCATTATTAAACTCAAATTTCTTCAAATTACCATCAAAAATAGACTTATGACATGTATCATTAGATGTCTCCGTGAAAAAATACGGTTTAAAATTAAATTCACGAGTTACTCGATCACCATCCTTGTTCCAAGTGGATAATTTAATATTAGATTTATTATAATCGTAGCTGATATTTCGGTACATAGTTTAGTAATTTATCTTATTCAACAGTTTTCGGTTAGTATCACCAATAGAATATTTATAGAACTCATCCCACACATTGATATTATCTTCGAGCCAGTGTGGTTCTACAATATTCCTTGATTTACGACAAGCTTTCATATATTCGGATGAATCTTTTGTCAACAACTTTATTTGATCATCTAACTCATCAGGATTATCAAAAGTATATAGTGCCTCACTATATGGTTCAATACCACTTTGACAAATACACGGAATACCGTATGCAGCAGCCTCTGTCAACTTAATGTGACTTTTAGCTCTATTAAAATTGTTTTTAACTAATGGAGCAATCGTAATATTAGCTTTAATGTCTCTAAATTTATCAGAATAATTAGCAACTGGGGTGTAATCATGAAATTCAATCTTACCTGATCTCCAAAAAGGGATCAATTCAGTAGGCATTCCACCAAAAAATACCCATTGATATTCTTTCATAGTTTTTTTAACATACTCAACAAGTTTGGTAAAATCATCTTCAACCTTTGAACCAACAGCATAATGAGATGCGCTACCAGCATATAAAATTCTAGGTTTTTTCTTATTTTTACTAAAATTAACCTTCAATTTATTATCATCATAATACCTATCCATCCAAAATCTAGGGATATAATTAGGAATATGTGTAATATTCGGATTCGTAATCTTAGTTTTAAAATAGTCCTTCATGAAATCAGTAGAAACCGTAATCTCATCACTCATATCCATCATACTAATAATATTATCACGGTATTCACTACGAGCATAACTTTTACGATTCTTATTATACAATGGGATATCTTCATACAACGGAATATCGTCTAATTCATAGACTAACCGAATACCATATTTATCACATATTTTCCGAACACCTTCAAAAACTCTTCTCTGATGTGTTGATACTTGACGCTGAAACCTAATAACATCCAAACCATCATACCATCGTTCATCTAAAATAGGTTTAGTTAAATTAGCCATATGATAATTGTTAGTAGAATTTAAAACATAATTAGGCCAAATCATGCGATAATGAGCGCAACCAGTAGTATCAGCACTATAACTAACAACCCTACAACTATCATTAGATGATAGTTTATCAGGATTAGATTTAGGTGAACCCATTTTTGAGGTATTTAAACCCATAATACTATTCGAACCAGCGACACTACCACGTAAATTATTAACATTCATAACACACATAATATCACATACCAATCAATAAATCAAGAACATTCAAACAATATGTACTCAAATAAAGCTGACTACGCAAACACCTTTAACTAAATATATTATAATAACTATATTCCTTTTTCCCTATATTTAAATTTTTAACAAATCAAAAACGAGCTATTTAGAAAATCTAGTTTAAGTAAATTAATAAAAACAAGGAACTACAAGGATTAAATATTTTTATTTTTTTTTCTAATTATGCTCTTTTTTGTTGTATAATTATAACAACCCTTCGGGATTGGTGAATCTACATATTACATACTAGACTAATATGATCCCTTTCCTATGAAAACCTTGACTTATGAGCCAATCTGGTGTAAACTACTTAAGATATGAGTTCAAAAGGATTACTTGAAAAACCAAAAGACTTCCAAAATGGGTTATCTATCTATTGTCCACAAGAGATTATGGATCAGTTTAACTTTAACAAGGAAGTTAAGGATATTAACTCATCAAATCGACTGTCCAGAAAGTTAAAGGTTGATACACTTCGAGTTAATTTCATTCTAATCGTTAATATGTTATCGAATATGATTCCGACTAATGATGATAGTGGTTTTACTTATATCCAATCAACAACCTTAAGGAAAATTGGTTCTGATAAATATTACAGGGTATGTATCGATATGTTAAAACGTTCTGGATTCCTATATATCAGGTCTTATGATAAAAAAGAGACATATTCCGTTGGTAAGAGAGCCAAAGGTTATAGGTGGAATAAGTCAAAAGATCAAATGGGTCGAATGGGTGTTGTGTATGAGCATAAAGTTCATGAACATAAGACTAAAAAGAAGATAATTGGAAATATTGAAGATTTACAGTGTTTTAAATACAGTAAATCTTCTTTAACTAAGGTCTCTAGGAAAGTTTCTAAATATAAACGACCTTATAAATTTGGTAAAAGCAAGTCAGGTAAATATTTTTGGAGAGATGTTGCATTCATTAAAAGTTGGTATGAAAAAACTATTTATATGACATCTAAAGCAGTTAATGTTATTGATACTCGAAAGAAATATGCTCTACAAAATTACCTGTTCTCAGCATATGGTTTGGTTGTTAAACTAAAACGATACAACAAGATGACATTCTCCGACTTAAAAGCAATTGTTTCAAGTGTTGAGAAGAGAATCTATGACTGTACTGGTAGTTATACTGTAACTGGGGTCGATTTCCGTAAATTCTATGACAAGAGTGATGATATACATAACATCTTCGCAACTTGTCATAGTAAAAACGCCCTATTTAGGTATTAAAAAACTGATTTATATTGCAGTTCTTTAAAAATCTTATTATCAATATATTGTAAATCATAATATTGAGATATTTTCTTAATTGGTTGGTATGATTTTTCCGATGTCTTATCAGATTGAATTAAAATTTGGTTAGATAACCACTCAACCAACTCAGATTCTTTTGACTCTAATATATCACCGTAGGTATACTCAAAGTCTATATACGCTTTTATAGGTAAAAGGTTAAACAATTTAGAAATATTAGTCCTATATGACTTATTAATTGCATCGAATTCGAAGTAATCAAAAAATTCTGATGTCGATGGCTTTGATATTATAAAAAACAACTTTTTATCTGAATTATTGATATATTTTATTACATTTTTAATAAAATAATTGAATAATAATCGTTTATATTGTTTTGAGTTTAATTTAAATTTTTCAATATCTAAACCTTGATCATATATGCTATCTAATATATCAATCTCTGTTATATTTTTAATAATATTAAAATCAATTACTTGATGATTCAATACTTCCAAATTTTTCCAAAATTGTTTGTGTGTTTTCATACTTCTTACGAATTTGCTTGGTTTTAGCTGTCATTTTACAACTTTCTGGCACCCAAGTCAATTTGAAAAACTTTTCTGGTATTAATTTATTGACATAAATACCATATTTTTCATACATCCATTTTTGGTTAATTGAAAAACTCCTAGAGCCATCGTGCATTTGAAATGTACCCTTTACGTCGATAACTATTTCGGTTTTATCACCATGAGCTGATATCAATTTAGATTCTTTATCAACTATAGCCCATCTTTCTCCTTTAAATAGATGAAAATCTGGTGTATAAACGTGCTCGTGGAATAAATGTTTACTGACAATTTTTGTTTTTGTTTTTAATTGTCTTTGTTCATTTATAGTTTGCTTATTCGACAATTGATATGTTTCGCAATTGTATTTAAAATCAGAAATAATTTTATATTTCTTTGCTTCGATGCACCAATGATAAAATTCTAATTCCTCGTTCGAATCAAATTCTATACCGTCATATTCGATATTACTTTTTTTGTTTTTTCCCATTAGACCTCTTTTTTTTCTTTTTTTTCTTACTCTTTGTGAAAGTGTCTGTAATTTTAGACCGTCTCGTCATTGGGAATTGGTTACCCACTACGTTCCTGTTATCACCATCAGCATAATCTATACTGTATGATCCAGGAGACTCGGATGTACCACCTATACCAGCATCACCTGTATCCATTTCACTTATTAAATCATTTGGGGTAATCTCTTTATATTTTTTATAAAATAAATTATTTGTTTTTTGTAAAAACTTATAATTAGATATATTATTTTCACTTATATTGATTTTTTTCTTGATTTTTCCTTCAATATAATGTATAATAATATTATTGTTGTTTGATTCTAAATTTAGAATCAGTCTATAACCACGCTCTCCTTTTTTTGAGAACAATATAGTTTCATTAAACACTTTTTTAAAGATACCCATTTTAATTATTTATACATATGAGTGAACCAATACCAGAAGATATTTTAGATATATTAGAGCGATATTCTAAAGAGTACCACGAGGATACTGTTCTAGATGACTTTAGATTAAGAGAAGTTGAGTTGAAAGTCCCTGGTATTAAGGGTAAGTGGGCGTCATATAAAGCTGTTAATTACGCTAAATTACTTAAGTTGAAAAGGCAACGAGAAGAGTTGTTAGATGAGGGTATTTCGATTGTAAAACAGAAAAGGGAAGATGATGGAAATCCAGTATCATTAAAAGGTGCTGAATATATTCTTAGGAAAAGTTCTAACTTCAGGGAATTAGATAATAAGATTTCAATATTAACTTTATTGTGCGAATATTTTGATGATTCTTTGAAGAATATCCAAAGTATTGGTTTTGATATTAAAAATTTGGTAGACACTATCAAAATGGATGAAATGTAATGGATAAAATTAAAGTTACTTTTCTAAAAGACCGTAGATGTGTTATCGATATAGATAGCCCTTACTTCATGACATTGAGAAACCATTTCTCGTATGATAATCCAGCTGCTAGGTTTACTAAGTATTCCAGATTACCTAAAAGGTTATATAGTATAACCATGAAGGGTTATTGTGATATTGGTTTATTGTGGAATGTTATGAAATTTATTCGATCCGAGGGTTGGGACGCTAACCTTGATATAACAGACCGAGTTAGGAGTATACTATCTAAGCAAATTGAATGTGAGCTAGTTGAAGTCCCTAATAAAAAATACAAATTACGTGATTACCAATTAGATTCGGTTAAAAATGCTTTAGATAATGGATCTGGTTTATGTTTAGTTGGTACAGGTGGCGGTAAAAGTCTCATCATAGCTACCTTATTGGAGACTTTGTATAAAAATGATGGTGAATCATTCAAAGCTATGTTAGTTGTCCCTAATTTAAGCCTTATTGAGCAAATGACTGATGACTTTACTACATACCAATGTAGTTTTTCTTGCTCTAAATGGTCTGGTAAAAACGAATTAAATGAAAGCACAAACGTTGTCATAGTTAATACTGGATTTTTACAGTCATCTAAAGAGCGTTCATCTGAATATGATCATTTCTTTAAAACAGTTGATTATATTTTCTATGATGAGGTTCATTTATTTGGTAATGAACCAGAGCCAAAGGCTACTGTTTTGATAAAAAGTTATAAGTATAAAGCGGTGTTTGGATTTACTGGATCATTACCTGATAACACTTACGAGAGTGATAAGGTTTATGGTTTTTTCGGTAAACCTTTTTATGAAAAAACATCAAAATCTCTAAGAGACGAAAATTATTTAACTAAAGTTCAGATTAAAATGGTTTACTTTAATCATAATACACCTTTTGAAGAAATTTATGATAAGGATGCTGAAGATGTTGAAAATTATAACAATGAAGTTGATTTCATCACGACATGTGATTTTAGAAATCAAAAATTAAAAAATATTGTATCTAAAATAGATGGTAATGTTCTAGTTCTAGTTGATAGGATTGAACAAGGTGAAATTTTAGAAAATCTGTTTAATGACATTGTTGATAAAAAGGTGTATTTTATTAGAGGGTCTATGCCAGTTGAAGAACGATCTAAAATTATTTTAGAGATGGAATCTGCAAACAATATAATTTGTATCGCTATGTCAAAAATATTCTCAACAGGTATTTCGATTAATAATTTACCTTATGCTGTATTTTACCTTATAGGTAAAGCTTGGAATAAAACTATCCAATCAATTGGTCGAGGTTTGCGGTTACATGAAAACAAAGAGGTGTTTAATTTGTTTGACTTGTGTGATAATTTGGTATTTAGTAAAAAACAGTCCGAAGTTAGGAAAAAGATCTATGATAACCAAAAGATAGAGTATAAGGAATTTAACGTATATGAAAAATAAAAAAGAGAAGAGGGGTAGAAAACCTGGAAAATATTATGTTTCCAATGATGAATTAGTTGCTGAGATAAAAATATACGTCGAAACTAGTGTATTTACTGATCAATTAGGTATTTATATTAAAAAAATCGTTGATGGTATTTCTCATATGCCCAATTACATTAATTATTTTAATGAAGGTAACCCTTGGGGTGCTGAAATGTATTCAGATGCTGTTTGGAGGATATGTAAATCGGTTATCGAAGGTAGCTGTAAAGTTATCGCTGATGAAGAATTGGGTAAAGTGAAACTTACTGTTGATGGCGATGTTATTTATCAAGTTGATGATGATATGGATTTGATATACGATGAAAATAATAATAAAGTTGAATCATTAGTCGAACAAAATAATGTATTTGGGTATTTTACACGAACAGCTTGGAACGCTTTTAACGGTAGACTGAAAAAAGAAAAGAAAGATAATGAGAAGCTAAGTGAACATAGGGAAAAAGTTTTCACTGATTATGAGATAGACTATTGTATCCCTCGTCAAGAGAGTGGTGAGCATAAAACTGAAAATGATTGGTAATAAAGTAGCGTTAATCGGTGACGTACATATTGGGGTTAATAAAAATTCTGATGATTTTTTTAAATGTACAATTAAATGGTTTGAAGATTTAATTGTACATTTAAACACTCTTAAAATAAAACATGTATTCGTATTAGGAGATTGGCACCATTATAGAGATGAGATCAGTGTAAAAGCTTTAGATATTTCATCTGAGATTATGTCCATGTTTCCTAAAGATATACATGTACATATCCTGACTGGTAATCATGACTGTTATTTTAAAGATAATTCTGATGTACATTCGTTACAGATGTTCAAAGGGTGGGAAAATGTAACAGTTTATGATAAAGTAACTAAGTTAAACACCCCTAATAATTCTAAAAATATCACAGTAGTCCCTTGGGGTTGTGAAACAGTATCTAAATGTGATTATGTATTTGGTCATTTTGAAATTAATAATTTTAAAATGAATAATTATACGATATGTAACGGTGGTGTTGATTCTAATCATATATTAAAGTCTCAAGCTGATGTATATACTGGACATTTTCATAAATTTCAAAAGAAGGATTATAAGACTGGTTCAATTACTTATGTTGGTAGTCCTATTCAGCATGATTTTAATGATGTTGGTAACGATAATGGCTTTCATATTCTAGATTTTGAAACAGGTGAGTGTAAATTTGTTAAAAACTCTGATGACTACCCTAAATTTATTCAAGTCAAATTATCAAAAATAAAACAATTTGATTTAAGTATTATTAAAAACAATTATGTAAAATTGATTATAGATGAAGATATTAGCGAACACTTGTTAGAAAAATTGATTATTAAAATCAAATCGTCTAACGTTAAAAATTTGATTGTAGATGACTTAACTATCAAAAATACGCTTGACAAAAATGATATATCTGTTAATATATCTGAACTTAATGTAGAAAAATCTATAGATGATTTTATTGATTTAATGTCTGACATTAAATATAAATCGGAAATCAAATTAAAGTTTAAACAATACTATGACGAAAAAACTAAATAATATTAAACGACATGTCCAAGGTAAATTTTTCACGGTTGAGCGGAAAGTTAGAAATAAGACTAAAAGATATTGTGCTAAGTTAGTATCCGAAAGTGATCATTATATGACTATTACTGATGTAAATACTGGTGAGAGTTTAAAAATGAATAAAGGTACTGTCACTTCACTTAATTGCGGAACATTCGCTCTATAAATGAAAATATTAATATCATGTCTTTCGTTTAAATCGTATACTGGTTCTGAGCTTTATGTTTACGAACTAGCTAAACAGCTATCAAAAGATAATGATGTTGATATTATATCTAACATCGGTGGAGATTTGGTTGATCGAGTTGAACAATTTGGTGTAAATTGTTATGATATCAAATCTCCACCTAATTATTTTCTAGGTGACGGTGTACGTAAAATTATTATAAATGGTAAACCTGAATTAACTAAATGTAATAAATTTTATAAAACATCAAACGAACGTGGGTATGATTTGATTCTATTAAATCATCCAGCTATATCTAAAGTTGTATTGGATCTATATGATGCGCCAGCTATAAATATAATCCATTCCGAGGTGTTACCTGAATATGAACACCCTATTGAACACCCTAATGTTAAAGGGTATATAGCTATTAGACCACAGATTAAAGATTATTTAATCAAAGAATGGGGTATTTGTTCTGAAAAAATTAAAGTTGTATATAACCCTATTGACGTGACTAGATTTAATACTGATGATACTAAAAACGATGATTATATATTGTTTGTTGGATCATATGATTATTTGAGGACTAATACTATATCAGATTTAATCAAATATAGTAAAGAACATGGTAAAGAGTTGTGGTTAGTTGGTAGAGATTATCCAAACTTCTTAGAACCGTGGGTTAAAACTTTTGAACCCACTTGGGATATTGAGGGTTATGTTAAAAACGCATATGAGGTAGCTAGCGTGATGTTGGGTAGAACAGTGTTTGAAGGTTGGTTGTGTGGTAAACCAGCTAGAATATATGATATTAATAATAAAGGTGAAGTAAATTCCGTGGAAAATAAAAACCCCCCCGTTAACCTAGATTCGGTTTTTCCTAAAAATGTTGTAAATGAGATTTTAAAAAATGATATATTTAATTAGCGCTACGATTAGACCAGATGATTATAAAAAAACTGAAAAATGTTGGAAATCTAAAAGTTATAATTATAATGATGTAATGACAAAGGTTATTGTTGATAATGTTGATCACCAAAAACTTTTGACCGATGAGTATGATTGTGAGATTTATGGTATAAAAGCTGGTGGTGTAACTAAACCACTTACTACATTGACTAGAGATCTCGTAAGACAAGTTAATGATGATGATATAATAGTCGTTATGTCTGATGATTTTTATCCACCTAAACATTGGGATAAATATTTACGTGATTTTTATAAAAATCACGTAGGTGCGTTGAGTGTAAAAATTGATGGTTTAAATGATGGTGGTAGGGACAGTATTTTAAGTATACCTATTATTGATGGTTTTACACTTAAAGCTCTAAATGGTTACATATATCACCCAGCGTATTATCATTTATATTCTGATAATGAATTATTCGATAATGTAAAATATTTAAATTTATTACATATCGATAATAACCCATTGTCACCTAAATTCGAACATAAACACTGGACTACTAATGGTAGATGTGCTGATATTCATGATAACGTTGTTAATTCCAAATCGGGTATAGATAAAAAAACATATGATAGGAGGTCTAAATTACCATTTTGTGAAAGAATTAAAGACGTTCCTTTATTATCAATATTGATATGCTCATTAAATTCTAGACGACCTTTATTAAATAAATTATTAAAGACTCTAAACGAACAAATATCTGGTAAAAATATTGAATTAAAAATATGTGCCGATGACGGTCAATTAACTATACCTGAAAAGAGGAATCATTTACTTAATAAATCTTTAGGTGAGTATATATGTTTTATTGATGATGATGATTTAATAACTGATGATTATGTTGATAACATTATTAAATCGACTTTAACGAGACCAGATGTAGTTGGTATAACTGGTAAAATGTATTTTGATAATGTTTATAGAAAAGAGTTTATACATTCAATTAAATATAAAGAATGGGGTGAAAATGATATATGTTATGAAAGAACTCCTAATCATTTAAATCCAATTAGACGCGAACATATCTTTAAAGTTGGTGGATTTGATGAAAGTATATTATATGGAGAAGATGCTGATTTTAGTAGACGAGTCTATAAATATTTGAAAAGCGAAGTTTTAATAAACGATCCAATATATATGTATTTGTTCGAAAATTATAAAAAATAACTAAATTTAAAAAACTATGTATTCACAAAACAACGAAGAGAAAATAATTTTGCAAAAATTTGCAAAAATTAACGATGGGAAATTTCTTGATATCGGAGCATTTGATGCATTCGCTCTTTCAAATACTAGAGCGTTATTCGAAAAAGGGTGGTCTGGGGTAATGGTTGAACCTTCTCCACCACGTATCGAAGTTCTTAAACGTCAAATTGATGATGAACCCCGTATTCAGCTTTGTGAAAAAGCGATTTCATCAACCAGTGGGTTTGTTAAATTTTTCTATACTAGTGATGCTCTGTCAACAATCGAGGAAAAACATTTAATCAAATGGAATAAACATAAGTTTACTGAATCTGAAGTTGAAACTATCACTCCGAATATGTTATTCGATCAATATGGTTATGACTTTGATTTCATTAGTTTAGATGTTGAGAGCAATAATTTGGATGTTATACAACATATCCCATTTGAAAAACTTACGAATCTTAAAATGATATGTGTTGAACATGATACATATTATAAGGAAATGACATCATTACTAGCTAAGTATGATTTTAAGGTTGTGTTACGAAACCCTGAAAACATTATTGCTGTAAGATAATGGAAATTTTTACACATTCTAGATACTGGGATGAGGGCGTTTATATATCAGATCTTCTTAAAAACTATTTTGAAAAAAACGGTCATATAGTTCATAAAATATGTGATAATAAAATATCTAAAATACCGAATATCAAATATGATATAGCCTTTGGGTGGGGTTTAAGTAACACATTAAAACATGTAAGAGATGAACTCAATGTACCTACATTAGTATTTGATTTAGGTATGATTAAAAGAACAGAAACCCCTATGACTAATGACGGGTATTTTCGTTGCGGTATCTATGATGAAAAATGGTTGAATATAGATAAACGAGGTGATTCATCAAGATTTGATGAATTATGTCTTGATTATGGAGATTATTCTAAAAAAGATGGTTTAATTGCATTTATGGGACAAATCCCTGGTGATGTTTCACATGGTATGGGTGAAGATGATCTTATAAGTTGGTCTAGACGTATTATTGTTAAACTTAATGAAAAATACCCTAATCAAATTGTTTATAAACCACACCCTCACGCAGCTCATATGTCCAAACAGAAATTATTTATGGACCAATTGTCACAAATGGGTGTGATGGTTGATAGATCAACTAATCGTATTGAAACACTTGATGTAAAAAATAAATATAGGTGTGTTTTCTCGTATTGTTCTACATCGTTAGTTCATTTTATTATTAACGGTATCCCAGTTGTTGCGTCAAAGAATTCGATGTTTCATGAATTAGTATCAGATATAGATGGTGATTGGGATATAGATTTTAAACCAGATCAAGAAATTAAACAGAAGTGGTTTAATGCTATGGCATATAGCCAATGGAATAAAGAAGAGATTTCAAATGGTTTATTATTTAATAATCTTAAAAAGTATCTTATCAAATAAATGCTTGATTTATTTAGTTGATGTATTATAATGTAAAGATATTATAATATGATTAATTTTAAAAAAGTAACAGTAACTAATTTCTTATCTGTAGGTGCTCAACCCGTTGAGTTAAATATTAACGATGGTTTGAGCATTATTCTTGGTGAGAATAAAGACAAGGATCGTAGCAATGGTGCTGGAAAATCGACTATAATAGAAGCTATTTATTTTGCTCTTTTCGGTAAAACTATTAGAGGTCTAAATAAAAATGATGTTGTCAATAAGAAGACAAAAAAGGGTACAGAGATCGTACTAGAATTTTCTAAAGGTGTAGACACGTATAAGATCGTTCGGAGGCTTAAGCCATCATCAATTGAGCTGCATCATAATGGTAAAGATGTTACTAGAGATAGTATAGCAAATACCCAAGAAGATATTAGCAAAATCTTAGGTGTATCTGAAGATGTTATTAAAAATTGTGTTATAATGGGGGTTAACCAAACTGTCCCATTTATGGCACAAACTAAGATCGAGAAGCGTAAGTTTATCGAAGGTATATTTGATATGAATGTTTTTTCGGACATTCTTAAAGATGTTCGTAAAGATTATAACGATGTTATGAAATCTTTAACATCGTTACAGTCTAAAAAAACCGAAAAGGTTAATAATCTTGTAATTTATAAGGAACAGTCTGAAAAATTTGAAGAAAATAAACGAGTTAAGATTGAAAAAATTAAAAAGGATATCTTAACTAGTCGTAATAATAAGACTAAATTAGAAGATAGTGTTCAAGATGTTGATAGTTTATTGATTAATAACCTATCAGACAATTTAAAGGAGCTAAAAAATAAGTTAAGTATCGCTAATGATAAATTATCCGAATCGAAAACTGAATTGACAACATATGAAGTTGAAATTAGAGGGTATAAAAAACAATTAGATAAATTATTTAAGTCTGGTGTATGTCCTACTTGTAATAGAGATATGTCTGATGATGATGTTGGTCATGTGTCTAAACATGAGCGTGATATCCAAAACGACATTGATGACTTGTCTAATAAAGGGTATGAGGTTGGTGTTAAAATTGAAAAAATAAGAAAGGTGATTATTAAAATTACCGAAAAGTATGACCAGACTATTGATAAGATTGATAAGATTAAATCAATCAATAATAAAAATGATGTTATAAAAAGTAAAATCGATGATTGTTATAAGTACATCACAAAATTAATAAATGATGCTAAATCGATTAAATGCGAAGTTAATGAAATAGGTGTAGTTATTGTAAAGGTTGAAAAGGATTTAGTTATATTATGTGATGATATTGATGAATCAACTAAAGAAATCGAAATACTCGATCAAATTAAGTTTATTTGTGGTGAAAACGGTGTTAAAGCGTATATTGTAAATCAATTGTTAAGTATTTTTAACCAAAGAATTAATCATTATCTAGATAAATTAAATGCTAACTGTGTTTTAACGTTTGATGAATTCTTTGAAGAGAATATTATCAACGATAAACGCCAAGAATGTTCTTATTTTAATTTTTCAAGTGGTGAAAGGCGTAATATTGACATCGCTATAATGTTTTCATTTATGGATTTGCAGCGACTTCAGGGTAAATTTGATACGAATATGTTATGTTTTGATGAATTAGTTGATTCAGCGTTAGATTCTGACGGGGTTAATTATGTTGTTGACATCCTATTGGATAAATGTAAGGCTGAGAATAAATCTATCTATCTGATTACTCATAGAAAAGAGTTGCAGAGTAGAGCAACTGGTGATGTTATCATTATTGAAAAAGAAAATGGTATAAGTAAGGTTAAAAATATAAATAATTAAAATGAAAAAAGAACGGTTATTTGATAAAAAGTTAAAAATCTTACGTGAAGAATATTTACAGGAAGCTGAAAAAGATAAACTTAAAAATATCGCAGCTCTTCAAACCGCTTTAGATGTTATTGGGTTGGACCCTACTGTTGGTACTATTGCTGATGGTGCAAATGTTGTAATATCTCTACTAAGCGCTGCTTTAGCTAAGGAGAGTGATGGTGTTAAACGCAATTTAATGAACGCTGGTATTAGTGCAGTATCAATGCTACCGTTTGGTGATGTATTAAAGGTTTTAAAATTGCGTAAATTAAGTAAACCTGCTACAAAACTGGCTATCAAAGGTATTAGATCTGGTAAATTAGCTGCTAGAGGGTACAAAGATTTTACAGGTAAAAATAAACCTGAACATAACACAAGTGAATATAGAAATTATATAGATGAAAAAATTTAATGAATATTATATAGATACGAAATTAGATATTTTGATAAGTGAGGGTGTATCTAATGGTTATAATGAAGATATTATATCTGAAAAGATTTCTGATATACTTTTAAAGGAGATGGGACCTATGATGTCTGATCCTACAATGATGAATAGATTTGATGGAGGAGCAGTTAGTAACGCTATTAGTAATCCAGAATATGTTAATAACGCTCTAGATGCTGCTGGAGTATTTCCACCCGAGGGCCCATGGGGTTTAATTAAGGATTGGATTGCTGGGTTTTTTAAGGAGCAAGGTCAGGATGTATTTTTGACATCATTTAAATGGTTAGCTGGTGCTGGACTATCTATTATTGCGGTTAAATCTGTCGCTAAACTTATCGAAAAAGTTCTAAAAAATATTAACGATAAATCTGAGAAAGATGCAGCAAATGCTGATGCCCAAGGTGAAGCGACTTTCAATAGTTCAGTTGAAGCTGCTATTAAAAGAGGTGATGCATTAACCAATAAAGAAAAACAAGAACTTGTAGATAATATATCTAAAAAACTTAATGAAAAATACCCAAAAAGAAATAAAGCTTGGTGGGTAAAAGCTTTAAATTCTATTGTTGGTGGTTTAAAAGGTAAATCTGGAGTTGGTTTAGCTTTATTAGGTTACGCGTTTCTTTAAACATAAATTGTTAAGTTAAGTTAAGTTGATAATATAAATAATTAAAATGAAAACTGAAAGTCTATTTGAACAAAAACTAAAACATCTTCGAAAAGAATATTTAGAAGAGAGTAACGAATCTCAAGATTCTCGCGAAGAGCAAGAACTTGAAAAAGTTGATGACAAACTTCGTAAACAAAAAATTAAGAGTAAAAAAACTCAGCTCCAGAAACTTAAAAAACAAGAGCAACAATCTAAATCAAATGGCACCGCACTCTAAATTTTTAGAATTACTTGAAAATAATCGCGTATTTTTAACAGAAGCTAATTTTGTTAAAGGTGGTGAAAAGTCTGAACTACCACCAGTTGGAGACTTTGAAGAACCTGAAGATTCTCCAGTTGATCAGGAACAACCTGATATTGATGATGGTGGTAGCGAAGATGAAGTCACTGATCAATATTCTAATATAATCCCTTGGGTTGGTAGGGATAAGGATCTTCTCGAATTATCTATGAAATTATATATTTCGTATGAAGGTTCGCCAGAAAAAACACGTGATATTCGGAGGTTATGGGCATCTAATAACTATGATCAACTATACGCTAGATTATCACAACTGGATATTGTAAATGACATCTAAGGATAAATATTAATCTTTGCTATTTATTTACTTGAAATTTAGTAAAGATTGTGATATATTATGCCAATATGACTAAAGGCATGAAATCAATAAAAGATGATATCGTACAGATATTTCAAAACGGTGGTATTAAAGCTGATGCCGCTCGGTATATTAGCGAAAAGTTAGGTTTAGGTAAAACACAATCTAAAGAATGGGCTAAACATATTCACGATGAATGTTGTGTATTTGGTGTTGCAGAATTTGATGAAAATTTACAAAATGATTTAAATTCTAGTTACGATGAGGGTATCGGTGATTATTTAGAAACAACTGAAACTGAAACTGAAACTGATTTAGAGTTTAGTGATAAATATGTTTATAATAAAAATGATGACGTATATCTATTCCTGTTAGAGAAAAAATTTGGGAAAAATATTGTAATTAAGGGTGATCGTATTAGGGGTTTAATTACAAATTACAGTAATTATGATGAAAACCCTGAATCAATTAATGAAGTATCTACTAAATATGAGATCCCTCGTAAGTATTTGCTTCAAATACTAAAAATCCTCGGTATTACACATGATTCTTTACCTTTTACCCCCGAGCAGATCGTTGAAGAGGATGTTGATATCCTTAAAGATAAATGTATTTCGGGTAAGAGATTTGCTTTAAATCAAAAATTACAAAAAGAGGGTTGGAAAGCAACAAATGATGACGCTCGTAAATGGAATGAGTTTCTTGTTGGTAAATATAATCCATTTATCGATGCTATTGATACGTGGTCTGCTCCGAAATTGCAGACATTGCCTAATCTTTCTAACCCGAAAACTAATACAAATGTTTTCGTGTGTATATTGACTGATACACATATCGGTGAATTAACTAAGAATTGTTGGACAGGTAACACATTTAATACAGAAAAAGCTGTAGATAATATCCTTAATTATGTTAATCAGATTAGAGATAAGTTAGATACTTGGGTATCAGTTCCGTCTAAGTGTAAATTGGTAATAATGGGTGATATTCTTAACTCATGTGTTGATGGTATGACACGTAGGGGTACAAAACTCCACAATGATGTCGTTAACGGTGATATGTTTAAAGTTGGATTAGATGTTATCATAACATTTGTATCATCACTTAAACAGATGTTTAATGTAGTTGATATTAGCTGTGTGAACGGTAATCATGACTCATTTATGATTGGAGCTGTGTATTATTCAGCATCTAAATATTTTGAACAAAATGATAAGATTATCTGGAATATTTCAGATTATTGGTTGGATAGTTTCAAAGTCAACAACTGTTATTTCATCTATACTCACGGTAAAGATGATGTAAACCATATCGGGTTACCTAACACCAGACCTAAATTAGAGAGCTTTGTACAATCACTATTGTTAAAACGAGTAGAAGATTTGGTAGGTATTCAATCTAAATATTTTATCACTGGTCACCTACATAGTTATGTTCATGAAGAGATGAATGATTTTGAGTATATTAGAGTACCTAGTTCTGTTACCGCTGATGAATTTGCTGAATCGTTGGGTTATATGACAAAAGCTAGACAAAATTGCTTTGTCGTGGGTCAAAATCATATTGAAGACACATTACATTTCTATTTTGAGTGATAGAAATGTAAATAATTAAAACTAATTTAAAAACCCGATCTAATACTGGATCGGGTTTTTTTAATTAAATTAATTAAAATTATAAATAATTAAAACTAATTTAATTTATTATGAATAAAAAACCAGACAATAATGATTTCCAAGACTTATTTCAAATTTATGCCGAATCTCGTGTATGTAAGAATGAAGATGAAGAGGATAAAGACGAAGAAAAATTAGCTAATGAAGAAACTGATGAGGTTGAAGAAACTGATGATGATGTTCAGGAAGAAGGTCTATTCGATAGATTAAAAGCGAAGGGGTCTTCTATTAAAGCTGGAGCTGAAGCTATGGGTAGTAATGTCAAAGGTGCCGCTAGAGGTGTAGGTTCTCAAGTTAAGCATAATCTTATGGGTGGTGAAAAACCAGCTCCGTCAAAAGGTGTTAAAGCTAAAGATGTATCTAAAATTGCTCAAGCTAAAAAAACACACAGTATTTTAAATTCTCATATTGTTAAACTTGATAATGCTCTGTCTAACTTAGCTACAGATGTTACTAAATTAGGTGTTATGGACGCTAGTGAGGCTGAAGAATTGGCTCAACAAATTTCTACACAAATTAATAAGTCATTTGTTAAAAAAACTAAAGGTCGCGCTCTCACTTCTAAAGGTAGAAGAAATTTTTAATAAATAATTTATATATTTAAGTATAAACCCCACCAATAACTTGGTGGGGTTTTTTATTGACTTATACAACTTTTATGTTATAATATTAATTATGATTAATATTAAAAGTTGTATAGGGAAAAAAGTTGTATATAAACAATCTGATGATCCAATTCTACGTGAAGGTAATGTAATCCAAGTTATTAGAGATACAGTGTTGATTGATACTACTTGGTTTGAATCAAGTAGTATTGTGGTTAAACACGTACTACCTAATAGTATTAACGAATCTGGTGGTATTGGAGATACGTTAATCAATGGATAACGAAGAAAAAACAGAAACCTCAACTAATCCTATGTATGTTGAGTTGACTAGACGTGGACTTGCGTTTAATGGTTACTCTGATTGTGATGATCCTATCCCCGAATTTCATCAAAAAACAGTTGAAAGATCAAAATATCGACCACATAAGGGGTTGAAAGAACTTAAAAAAATGGAGAAAAGAAAAAATGCCACTAATTAGCGTTTCAGGTACTCAGTGTATCGGTAAATCTACATTTATCGAAGATTTTATTATAAATTGGCCTATGTATAAGGTCATGGGTAACTCATATAGAGATCTTGTCAAAAAGAACGATCTAAAGATCAATAAAGATACAACAAAAGAGTCACAGCGGATTATTTTAGAATCGATTATCGAAGATCTTCGATCTGTTAAAAAAGATGACCATGTTATTTTTGATAGGTCACCATTAGATAATATTGTTTATTCTATTTGGGCGTATGATAAGAACCAAGGTAATATTGATGACGCTTTTGTAGCTGATTGTATCAATATTTCTAGACACGCTATGCAAAAGTTGGATCTTATGTTTATGATCCCTATGACAAAACAGAACCCCGATCTAGTTGGTGATGAACTACGTGACATCGACCCAGTGTATCAAAGGGAGATCGATCAATTATTTAAAGGTTTAAAAACAAAACGCGAAGAAAATGATGATATATTCTTCGTAAAAAATGACGCACCTATGATTATCGAAGTTTTTGGTAGTCGAGAAGCTCGTGTTGAGATTTGTAAACTATATCTTGATGAGGAGGGTAACTTTTATGGTGAAGAAGATTCTCTTATATTGGATAGTAATGGAGACGCCATCAACAATATTAATGAAATAGACACTGGTGAAGCTCAACAACTGAGAGAGACATTGGGTTTACAGAAAGATAATATTTATCGTGGAGATAAATATCAAATTTAATATTTATAATTCTGTATTATTAAATCCCTAATATTAACAATATTAGGGATTTTTTTGTAAATAATTAAAATGAAAGATAAAAACGGTATCCATTATTTTGAAGTAAAAGATCTTGTTACTCAATTTGTAGCGGCTTTTGATAGTGTTGTTGTAGGTAGATTTAAGGGTAGAACTAAAGAATCTGAACATAATGTTAGATATGTTCATGCACCTAAGCAAAAAGTATTACATGATTTGGTAAATAAAGCTCAACATATAACCGTACCTGTTATATCATCTTACGTTACGTCTATTTCTAGAGATGAATCTAGAGTAGAGTCTAAAAATCTTGGTCATTATATCAATTCTGGTAAACAATATAGTTACGAAATACCTCAACCAGTCCCTGTTAATATAGGTGTGAGTATGAGTATAATAACCCGATATCAGGATGATATGGATCAAATACTTGCTAATTTTATACCTTACGTTAACCCGTATATTATAATTTCTTGGAAATTACCTGATGAATTCGCTCCGAGTATCGGTACTGAGTTGAGGAGTGAGGTATTATGGGATGAAAATATATCTATAACTCAACCAATTGATATGGGTGAAGGTGGAAAATATAGAAATATAGCTGAAACAACGTTCATTATTAAGGGTTGGTTATTCAAAAGACATCCAGAAAACCCTATAGGTAACATATATGAGGTTGATACTAAATATTACCCAATATCTTCTATGAGCCAATATACGAGTACTGATCTTGATGTTTATGACTCTCGTTCATTATCATCTTACCCAGTAATTACTGAAACATTAGATGATACCGTAGTAATTGATGATAATTACGTATTAATTAATAATACCGTAGATAATATAGTTATTAATGGTCAAACCCCTACTTTAAAGTTTGAAGGTGATAATTTTCAATACACTGATGCCGTTTATTTGTCTGCTGATAGTGGCACTATATTAGGTGATCCTATGTTAGCCTATGATGGGTATAGTGGTTTTGAACTATCATCATATATAGCAATTTCTGATAATGTGTTATATGTTACAACCCCTCAGTTAAATGATACTGGAAATATCAGTGTGATTGTTCAAAATCCTAGTGGGTATGTTGTCAGTGATCCGATTAAAATTATTGATATTTAATTTTAGTGGTAGACAAATTGATCGAAATATAATATAATTGAATATAAATCACTTAACTATAAATAATTCAAATGGTAAATTTTCAAGATACATCAAAAGGTAGTTTTCGTAACGAACTAATGTCTTCATTACGTTCACTCGCACCGTACTCAGGTAAAAGTATGGTAGAGATGATTTCACAAGACAATCCCAAATATAAAGATTTCTACACTCAAGGTACTAAACGAGACGAAATACTATCTAAACATAGTATCACCCAAGGTAACCCGTATGATTCACACCCCATGGGTGAATTTAGTCTAAATGGTGATTATCATACGTTCATGTATGCTAATGTTGAGCCTGATAAGATTAAACGTCTACAAGAATATCGTTTAATGTCTGCATATGACTTTATTACAGCAGCTCTTGATGAAATTTGTGACGAATTTATCGTTATTAATGATAAAGATGAGATTTTTGAGTTTGATATCAAAGATTATAATTTAGATAAACAAGCTAAAGAGACTTTACATGAAGAATTTTATAAATTAGTTAGCCACTTTGATCTTTATAATAAAGGTTGGGAATATTGTAGGAATCTTTTAGTTGACGGTGAACTTTACTTTGAAAATATTATTCATGAAGAGCATACAGAAAAAGGTATACTCGGTGTAGTTTCAATACCTACAGAAAGTATTGATCCAGTGTTTAACAACGTTCAAAATCTTTTAGTTCGTGGGTATCTTCTAAGAAAAGAAATTTTTGATGAACAAACTAAGCAAACTAACGAGGTAATTCCTATCATTTTTGATAAGAATCAAATTACATATTTTCACTCTAATGAATGGAATGATGGTAAAACTTTTAGATTACCTCATATTGAACATGCTCGTAGATCATATAAACAAATTAATATGATCGAGGATAGTATTGTTATCCATCGTCTAGTTAATGCCCCAGAAAAACTAGTGTTCAAAATTGATGTTGGTAATATGCCACAGGCTCAAAGTGAGCGATATGTTAACCAACTTGCTCAAAAATATTGGAGTAAGAAAACATACGACTCTAAACAGGGTGGGGTAAACATGTTTAACCCGCAGTCAATGCTTGATGCGTTCTGGTTTCCTAAACGAGCTGGTAGTGATGGTACAAGTGTTGAAAAATTACAAGGGGGTCAATCGTTGGGTGAATTACCTGATTTAGATTTCTTTTCTAAAAAATTGTTCCAATCTCTCAACGTACCTGCAAATAGACTTGCAGCAGATAGTGGTTATAGTGACGGTACTGAAATGTTAAGAGAAGAGCTTAAATTCTCTAAATTCGTTATTCGTATACAAAGACAATTTTCTGAAACTATTAAGCAGGTTTATATTACACACCTCAAGCTTCGTGGTTGGTGGGATGAATATAAGCTAAGTGAGCGTAATATAAAAGTTAAAATGAATGAGCCCACTCACTTTAATATACTTAGGAATCAGCAGATTTTTGAAATCCAGAGTAATAATTATAGTGGTATGGCTCAATCTGAACTTGTATCAGAAACGTATGCTCAAAAACTTTATCTAGGTTGGGAAGATAAACAAATTCTTGCTAATAAAGAACATCTACGTAAAGAAATGGCATTCAAATGGGAATTAGAAGCTATTGCTCAGCTTGGTCCAGATTGGAGAAGACAACAGGAGAATACTGAAAATGACGCAGCGGATGCTTTTGAAGGCGGTGGTGACTTAGGTGGCGGTGGCGCGGGTGGTGTCGGTGGTACTGACTTCGGAGGCGGTGCAGGTGGTGTTGGTGACTTAGGTGGTGTTGGTGACTTAGGTGGTGAATCAGAGTTAGCTGATGATGTTCCCGAAACTCCAGATGCTGGTGGTGATATTGGAGATGAATGATAAATAATTAAAATAATATAAACTATGCCTAAACCATTATCAGCGTTCTTTTCGACCCACCTCAATTCTAAAATTGATTCTATCCACTCTTTAGCGTGTAGAAATATCACATTATTGGGTGGAGATTTAGCAAAATTAGAATTATCTCAAGACACAGCTTTCGAATGTATATCTAAGGCGGTTGAACTATATAGTCAATACACTGAACCTGATACTGAGTTTTTATTATTTGATTCAGAATTATATGTTCCTGGTGTTGGGATTAAAGTTGATAATTTGATGTCATATACCCCAGAACTATCTTCTCAATATGATCCTACTGACCCAGATACTGTTGTGGGTAAAGATTATGACTTACAGGATTGGAGAAAAGTTATAGATGTTAGAAATATAGAGGTTGGTGAAAATAATGGAGCTAATCTTTTGTTTACCGTTCAACACGCTATGGTACAGCAGATGGGTGCGTTGATGCATTCTGGTGGGTTAAATAAAGGTTTTGATTTAATAACTTGGTATAGTATGAATGAATTCCTTGAGCTTAGGAATAAGATGTTAGCGTTGAAACAATACACTAGATTTGATCCAAATACTCAGATTTTAAGAATATTCCCTGAGCCAACTGGTGCAAATCAGTCAATGAACCAAGGGTTTGGTAAATACTGGGCGCTAGTTGAGTGTTATGTTGAACCTAGATTTAGAGATTGTTTAAAAAATCATTGGGTTCAAGAGTATTCTTTAGCCTTAATGAAGGTCGCTATCGCTAATGTTCGTGGTAAATATAGTGGAACGCAATTATTTGGTTCTGGTTCTTTAAATTGGGAAACATATATGTCACAAGGTTGGGATTCTAAGGGCACTTTAGAAGAACAATTATTAAATGGTACTGGAGGCTTCGCAAATGGTGCTCCACCAGCATTCTTAGTTTTTTAAAATAGTATGAAAAGTCTAGTTATAGTCGATATTCAACCATTTTACCATCAATACCATCGAGATATTACTCCTAAATTGTTAAAACATATTAAGGTTAATATTAGTAAATATGAAAATATAATTTGGTTTTATAATGCTGAAGAAGTTATCGGAATAGAAGAAACTATTGATGATATGAATGAATATATCGGTGATTTTGATATTCTAACAGAAGATGAATTTGAATCCATCATATTTATAGATAAAGATTTTGGTTTTTTCATAGATTGGATTGATTCGGGTGTTGATGGTGACTTTATTAAAGATATTGTTAAACATATGATTCGTAAGGGTGTTAATGATAGCCGAGAAATCGATGAAGAATCATTTAAGATATTATTTCAAACTTTTTTCAACATATCTAACGAAGATATAGAAGGTGAATGGTCTGATGAATATGGTTTTTTCCAAGAACATGCTATAGCTATACCTCAATTTAAATGGGATGCGATTAAAGGTTTAAAAAATGTTGATCTTTGTGGAGGTAGTAGAAATAAATGTTTAGCTGAAATTGAAATACTTTTAGAATCACTCGATGTTGAGGTAAACAAACTAGATAATTTTATATATATGGCTCATGAATGATAAACAACAAAAATTTTATAAATTACTGAAAGAGATTAGGGGTGGTTTATCATATGGTATGTCAATTGATGATATTTGTGAAAAACACAGCGTATCTTATAATCATATTGTAGATCAACTGATGAAAGGTATCGAAATTGAACGTGAACACAGTAACGATATTAAACTTAATAAGAAAATAGCTTTAGATCACTTAGTCGAAGATCCTGATTATTACACTAAACTTCAAAAAATAGAGGAAAAAACACCTTGTTGGGATGGTTATGAAAGGGTTCCTAATACTAAAGTGGGTGAAAAAGGATCTTGTCGCAAAAAGAAGAAATCTAAAATTGTTGATGAGAGTTCTAGCAAATGTACCAAAGTTACTAAAAAAGCTTCTTCTGATCGTAAAGGTAAAAAATGGACTAAGTGCGCCAAGCAAGTTGATGGGTCTATTAAACGTATTCATTGGGGTCAAAAAGGTGTTAAAGTTACTGGTAAAAGTGGTAACACTAAGCGTAAAAAATCATTCAGAGCTAGACATGATTGTAAAAATGCTAAAAAGGGTAGTCCACAACAGGCTGCTTGTAATGACTGGTAGTTTTTAACTATTTAACATGGTTAAAAAGAAATATAAGCAGTTTAAATCAGGTATTTATCGACCGAGGAATGTTCAAAAATTCGGTGAATCTAAGTGTATATATCGAAGTTCGTATGAACTACAGTTTTTAAGGTGGTGTGATAACCATCCAAAAATAACTGACATTAAATATGAAAAGGTTATTATACCTTATATGTGTAAAACAGATGGTAAACTTCATAGATATTACGTTGACTGTAAAATAAAAATGTTAGAGTCAACTGGTGTGAAAGATTATTTAATAGAAATTAAACCATTTCGACAGACTCTTCAACCTAAACCTAGTAAAAGAAAAAAACAATCAACAATTATTCACGAAAATATTTCTTTCTTAAAAAATACTAGTAAATGGGATAGTGCTAAACAATATTGTAAGAAGATGGGTTGGCGTTGGTGTATACTTACCGAAAAGGGTATTTATATAGACGATAAATTTTACGAAGGTAACTTACTAGGGTTATCAAAATAATCTAAATTTAATAATATAAAAACATAAATGTGTAATATATTATAAATAATTATATTTATAATATGGGTACTATTCAAAACGTAGCAGAGTTAATTTCATTAGGTATGACATTTCCTACAATAATCTTAGCGATTGTTGTAACGTATACTTGGATGCCTTCTGCTATAAAATCATTTAAGTCAACATCAACACAATCTCAGGAATGGTTTATTATTGGTGTAATAATTGGTTTTATTGGGTCTATTTTCGATAATTTATTTTGGTTTATACCTTGGACATTTTCGTTTATCGAAAATGATCTATATTATAAATTAGCACCTTACGGTATAATTTTTAATATTGTCTTTAGACAAGGGTTTGGTATCATATCAGCATATTGCCATTTAAAAGCAGCTGAACTGACAATTGATCCTAAAATTAAATATTTGAATAATATATTAGTCTGTAGCAATATCGTTGGTCTATTATATTCAATTTCATTAATCATTATTAAGTATTATGTTAACTAATTTTATAGATAACTTTATTTGCGTGATTCCAACTATCATTGATAAAGGAATTACAACTAGAGATGTAACAATAGCTATAACAGTCGCTGGTGGTGCTTTAACTACAGCTATCGGTGTCTTATGGAAGACGGTTTTAGGTCTAAGTAAAAAGCAAATAGATATGAGTAAGGAGTTGGGTAAATTAGAAGGTAAACATGACGGTATACGTGATTTATCATATAGGGTATTAAACACGGTGAATGACGCGGTTCGCGATAGTCATAGAGACGATAATCGTAATAATTAAAATATTATTATTATCATATTATATTTTAATTATATGATAATGATAAATAATTAAAATGAGTAGTAAATATAATCTTATCGTAGAGGATGTTGATGTAGATTCTTTCGAGTATTTGGTAGAACAAGTAAACGAATCTGCTGAAACTAAAACATATATCAAAGGTCCGTTCATTATGATGAACGAGAAGAACCAGAATGGTCGCGTATACGAATCATCTGAGATGGACCCTTGCGTTGAATCATATATTGAAAAATATGTAAAGACTAATAGAGCCCTTAATGAGATGTCTCATCCAAACACTGCTGATGTTGATTTAGAACGAGCATGTGATAGAACATTGAGTTTAACATTAGTTGATAATTGCTGGATTGGTAAAGCGGTTTGTCTATCTACTCCTATGGGTAAACTACAAGAGAGTTTAATTAGAGATGGTGTTAAAATTGGTAAATCTACTCGCTGCCTTGGTCAACTTACCGAAAATAATGGTATCAACTATGTTAAAAGTCCTAGAATGATTGCGACCGATACTGTATGGGAGCCATCTGGTCAGGGTAAGAATACTAGTTGTTTCGTTAATGGTATTCTAGAAAATAAGGAATTCATTATAGATTATAATGATAAAAATGAAATGATTTACGATGGTTTTGAAAAATCGATAAATCATTTACCTAAAAAAGACTTAGAGTTTTATTTAATGGAACAAATAATGGCTTTTATTAAAAAAATACATTAAATTTATAAATAATTAAAAATGGAAACTAAAAAGCATATTTATAAACTATTGTGTAACATCTCTAACGGTGATTACGCAAAATCTAAAAATGATGTATCCTCAATTATTGAGGGTAAAATCAGTGAAAAAATTTCTAAAATTTCAAAATCTAAATAACAATACTCATGGACATTAAAGACCTACTTAAAGAATCTACACAAGATGCTCTTTCTGAAGAAAATCTTCAGAAATTACAGGAAGCTGTTGAAGTTAAAGCTAAAGAGATCGCTAAAGGTGAATATGATCTTAAACTTGAAGCGGCTCTTGCGAAACAAGATGCTGAGTATGCTGAAAAGTTAGAAACATTTTTAGAAGATATTGACGAAGATCATACTTCTAAAATGGAATCTCTTGTTGAAGGTATTAGTCAGAAACATTTTGGTATGTTACAAGATCTTATCACTAGATATAAGTCTGACTATGTTACAGAATGTAATTCATTCAAAGATAATCTAGTTAATAAGATTGATAAATTCTTTGATATTGTTGTAGAGGATCAAATCCCTAAGAAAGAACTTAACGAAGCTGTTGAAAATGTTCGTAGTAAAGTTGTTCTTGAACAAATTGCTAAACTTATCGGTATTGATAAAATCCAACAAAATACTTTTGTTAAAGAAGGTCTTATTGAAGCTAAAACTGAAATCGATTCACTCGTAGAAGAGAATGAAAAGCTTAAAGTTGAGCGTAAAAAATTAATAAGTGAAAAGGTTAGGGTAGAACGTAAAGATATTCTTTCTGAAAAAACAGTTGGTCTCCCTAAAATTAAAAGAGAGTATATTAGCAAAGTACTTGGTAATAAATCATTAGAATTTATTAACGAAAACTTTGAATATACTCTAGCTCTTTTTGATTCAGAAGAGGGTGAAAGTAACGCAGTTCTTAAAGAACAAGCTACTAAACAAACAAAAACAATTTCCGAGAACATTGATCGTACAGAGAAGGTTGTAGAAGAGGCAGTCGAAGCTCCTCAAACTAAACCTACTGATATGTACATGAGTGAACTCTCAAGAATTTAATTATTAAATCGGAATTTAATAATATAGTTTAAAACATGAGGCCACCGCCTGAGTATAGTAAAAAAGATAATAGTGAGAAAACACATAAAAATCGCAAATTAACAAAAAATAAAGGAAAATAAATATTATGATTAAACCATCAAACTCTTATATCGATCAAGGACGCGCTGCGGCACTTCTTGAAAAGTGGAGTCCTGTTCTTGATTATAGTTCAGAAAAGGTAGCCCCTATTACTGAATCTAATTTGCGTCTTAACACTGCTATCCTACTTGAGAACCAAGAAAACTGGTGCTCTCAAAATGGTGGACTCATCAACGAATCTTCTTCTGTTGGTGGCGGTGCTCTAGGTGCAAACGCGGGTGCAGGTATGGGAACCAATACTGGATCTCAATTCAGCTCAGACTCTTATGCTACAGGTGA
>Ga0115561_1000136_pt1 | contig 55145 bp, 52 predicted proteins | sample COGITO_mtgs_1105_4_FD_87201 | JGI IMG/M metagenome (GOLD analysis project Ga0115561, IMG submission 87201) | Pelagic marine microbial communities from North Sea - COGITO_mtgs_110512 | ecosystem: Environmental > Aquatic > Marine > Epipelagic | place: Germany:Helgoland, sampling site Kabeltonne...
ACACCGGATTGGCAAGAAAGTATTTGCCCGTTGTATGCCCAACCATCTGCAACGGTATATGCAGCCTTGGCTATATCACCGTTAGAAGCACATCCCCAAGTTTCCACCGCCCATCCAGGACGGATAAACCCAGTCCCGTTAACATCGGCTTGACTGGCAGTGAAATTCTGGCCTGCGATATTGCCAGATGAACCAATAGTGCCATTCGAAGACAAGACTACGCCGCCCGCTCCATTGCAGTCGCCGGACGAATTGCCGGTGCAGATCCTGCCGTAGGAATAAATGGAAGTATTCGCAGCCATCATGTTTCCGGCTACGTCGTAACCCAACTGCCCAGCGCCACCCACAGCACCGGCTGCTGACTGGACGCGATTGGCGGTGAGAGTGCTGTTTGCCGTCGTGACGCCAGGATCGCTAACCTGATTCCATCCGCTCCAGCCTCCAGCCTGAGTGCCGGATTGCTGATTACGCTGCCAAACCTTGCCAGCGTTGCCTCCTGTCATGCCAATGACACGTTGAGCGACGTAATAGTTACCTTGGTTTACGTGGCGAAATACCTCAAGAAAGAACCAATCTCCCCCAGCCGGAGAGTTGGGATTCCCCGCACCGTTGAAACAACGTCCATCGGCTTGAAGGACATTCAAGTCTGCATATGTCTCAACGCACTTGCCGTCGCCCGGAGACTTCCATACCCCACCTTGGCACGACAGGAGAGCACCGCCGGCATCGCGCGCAATCGCACCAGTAGATGAGCACGCGCCATTTAATGTCTGAACCGATCCCATAATAATCGGCGTATTCATCGTGTTTAATGATGGATTGCCTGGGACTCCATCGCGATAAAGCGTTGCCGCAACATCCTGGCTGTCCGCAAACCAAAGTGCCATGACTGGATGCCCTGCAGTCAGCGCAATGTTCCCCGCCGCCCCTGAACACTTCTGCCCAAGATGATTCGGATTTGCAAATGCTCCAATTGCGGTATTCCACCCACCCATGGAACCACGTATGTTGCCCGCTGCGGTTGAATAGATGCCTCCACCAGCAGCGCCGATTTCAGAAGCAATCTGGCCAAGACTTAGGTCATCAATAACTTCCCCCCCCTCTGTTACGAGGAGTGAAGTCAGATTCGTTGCAGACTGCTTGAGAACAAGAACACAGGTGTCCTGTCCTCGTGCATTTCTTGGATTAAACCCAGCCTGGAGCTTTCCGCTTGAAATCATGTCACTCACACGAATGAGCACAGGCTGAGTCGTCGTAGCAGTTGACAGGATGGTTGAGTAATTTTCCTTGATATATTCGGCTGCGGCTGTGCCCACCATCTTGGTATGCAACGCAACAACCGATGCTTTCGTCTTTTCGCTTTGCTGATTTATGAGAGCGACTATCCCGGTCGTTACTGTCGCCAAAATTCCCAGCGAGACCAACACTTCCAAAAGTGTCAGGCCGGCTTGTCGGGCAAGTCTGGATATCGCCATATTATTCACATCTCTAAGAAAAAGGGCACCGCGAGGCGCAACGTGTAAAACAATCTAAGATTAAATCTGTCTCACATTGTCATACACGAAAGCGTTTCCTGAAACAGCCTTCAACGCATCCGCCTTCTCGATGACGCCCGATTGGACAAGCTTTCTGATCGAGGTCGCGAGGGGAACGGAGATCCCGTCCTCATTTCTATCAATGCTGGCCTGCAACTTGTCCAGCTCACCGAGTGCGCGCGAATGCTGACGCTTGTGATTGGCGATGAAATCGACAGCGAGCGCGTAGCCGCTTTCTTTCTTTGGGATCAGTGTCTGGTGGATGATCCCGACGAGATTCTCGGAAAGCGACTGCAACCGACCTTCTCGCTCTTGTGAATTGAAGTACCCAAGTAACTTTGAAATCGTGCCGATTGCCGAGCCAGCATGCAGGGTGCCCATCACCAGGTGCCCCGATTCGCCAGCGATGATGGCCTGTTCTGCAGTCTCACGATCTCGAATCTCACCAATCACGACCACATCCGGGCGCTGGCGTAGCGCATCTTTCACGCCGCCCGTGAAGTCAGCACAGTCCACCCCGATTTCGCGCCGCGAAAAAACTGCGTTCTTACGCTCAAACATGAATTCGATTGGGTCTTCAATCGTAACGATGTGGGCATTTCGCGTTTCGTTGATGGCCTCGACCATCGCCGCCATACTTGTTGTCTTGCCGGAGCCAGTTGGCCCAGAGATCAAAATTAAGCCGCTAGTGTTTTCCAACAACAGGCGGGATGCAGGCGGCAAACCAGCTTCACTGATGCTTAACGGGTGGTTGGGAATAAGCCGAATGGAGGTCATGATCTTCGTACCACCGAACGCCAGGTAAGCATTAATGCGCAAACGGCGTGTTCGAAGACTGAGGGGGCGGTTAATAGCACCTTTTCTGATCAGCTCTTCCCATCCTGGGTCGATATCGAACAAAAAGACATTCAAGTCATACCAGTCCGGGATATCAAGGCCTTCAGCCTGAACCCAGCCTCGCGACGTTTTGAGCATGATAGGTGCATATGTTTCAATCAGGATATCTGAAATATCCCGCCCCGAATTGGCAAGCCCAACAATAGTTTCTTGTATATTAATCATTTATCGGCCCATCATGATCAATGCATTTGCAGGGATAGAGGCTGGCAAAGCAACACCCGTATCAAATCCAGAGTACGAAATCAATCGCCCAGTGTTTTGATTTTTAGTACCCAGAAGCTGAAAATCAGGCGATTTTTTCTTCAATCGATCTAACGTGTTAGGAGGGTAATTCGTTGTTGAATATATATACAGCGAACCACCACTAATCATATTTGTCCAAGGTAGGTTTTTCTGGAACCCAGGAGCCCAATAAGTGGCCAGTGAGGCATCCGAAACTGTTCCTGTAACTGCTGGATTGGCTTGCAAATATTTCTGCACTGCAGTTCTATAGGCAATAAAGTTTGTTGCTGATACGTCGGCGACAAGTTCAATCTCCGCTGCCTTTCGCTCAGGCAGATCGGTAACCATATACGAGGCGAGTGCTGTCGCAAAAAACAAACCAATCCAAAGCGGCAACATTTATTTATCCCTCACGAGCTGCACGCCCGCCCATCATCATCCGATTCAACTGCAGCGTAACTTCACTGCCAATCTGATCGAATCGCCGTTGGCGAATAGTGTTGCGAATGCCGTGGCTGTCCTCATCACCAAGCCAAAGCAGACCCATTTTGGGATGTTTTGGCTCGCCGTCCAATCGCTGATGCGCAACGCACAAGAGACCACTGGCCAGTAGGTTAGCCGTATCTTCAGAGGTTCCAGAAACTCCATTTGCGAGCGAGTAAATCCGTTCTATAGCCATTGGCACAGAATCGGCGTGTGTAGTGCATACGACCAGGCGACCATTGATGGATGCACGGAGTGCTTCAGCTGCCGTTTCTGAATCGCGCACCTCTCCGAGAAAGATGATCGAAGGCGCAAACCGGGCCATTTTCCGCGTTGCATCCCCGAACCCTCCACGATCAACCCAAGTTTGATAGCAGACACCTTCACCGTGCTTGCCTTCAAGTGGCATCTCAGGTGGGTCTTCAATCGTGATGGCCACACCGCCGTATTTGGATAAACGTGCAGAAATCAACGCAGATGCCGTTGTAGTTTTACCTGCGCCAAATGGCCCGGCAATTACGATCAGTCCAGCAAGTCGCGGTTGCATGAACTTCGCGACGTACCCGCTGTGAAGTCCAATGTTGTCTAATGCCGGTACCATTTCTGGAAAACGGCGAAGCACGAACACAACATCGGATATTGATCGAAGAACACTGGCACGATAAGAGACGTTCTTGTGGCGAATCGTGAATTCATCCTTGCCGTGCTCTGCAACACGCTTGTCGCAAAGATTGCGCAGTTCTTCCAGCTCCTCCGCGCAATCCTCAGGCGCAAGAAACGGGTCGCTCGTACCAGGCACGCCCGAAAGCCAGGCATTCGGGCGCCCTAGATAAATGTCCTTCAGATCAATATCACTAAGCATTGCATTACTTTTTTATTGCGCCTGACTTTGGCTCAGTTCGTGAAAGTTATAACTGTCCCCTTGGTGCATTCCGTTTGAGCAGTAGCGGGGGGGATTGGGAATGCCGTTTGTGCAATTCCACCCGTTACTTGAACCGATGTCCAGCCAGCGGCATTGGTCATCAGAGGCACACATAGTTCAGGCGCGACATTCGTTAACGCAATCGTAAAAGTGTTGTTCACACCATTCACCGTCACATCGCCATTGGCACGAGTCTTGAAGACCATCGTTGCCCCTGTGCCACTGACAGCAAGGGTGCTTGGAACCTTATTCGCGGTGTTCAGGATGGAGTTAAGACGAGTATTCCCATAGGTGCCCTGGCCATTGAAAATCTGGCGCGTTGCCGCCTGAAGGGCGCCAATGTCGCGCTGCAGCGAAGTGGAACTCTCACTGGATGTTGCGCTGGAGTAGAGCGATACAGCGCCGACAACGATCACACTCATGACTGCCAAGCCGGCAATCAATTCCATGAGCGTGACACCGCGCTGCTTTTTCATGGCAGCGTTCATGGTCGTGGTGGGGGAAAACTTGTTGCGAGACATATGATTACCTTTCTATTACCGATAAGAATGTTGAACAATTGTTGCCATTTGCAATTCCATGCTAATGAGGCCGCCTACCATGAAGGCGATAAATAGTCCTACAGTCAGCACACTTATCCCGAAAATGACTTTCATCATTCCCTGAATTTTTTCGACGCCATCTTCGACCCACTCACGGCCGACAGTAGTGAGCGCTTGGTCGATTCCTGACAACTTCGCGTAAACACCAAGATCATCAATAATTTCCCTGTCTGGGAATTCATAGCCTGATCTAGCAAGCGCATCACCGATATTCTGACCACTCCGCATACCACGAAGACATGCATCAGATCTTACTTTCAACCAATTAGACGAACCCTCACTTAAATCAATGACGGCGTTCTCGATTCTTACGCCCGCTTCAACTAGCGCGGCCAAGGAAATCATCCACGTACCGCCCTGCAGCATCCTATAAATGCTGTACGGCGCATATCTATCCACTTTAATTCTCATCCCATCAGACCATCGTGGCAGCGATAAAAAGAATGAAATAATTATTGCAACAAATATACCGACAATCAATGGCAACCATTCCCTTGCGAAGGTTGCCAGGTCAATAATAAATTTTGCGACACCTTGCCATCTTTCGTAAGGAACAACTCGGCTGAATTCAGGGATAACCTTAAAGCTGAACATCACCAAAACAGCAAGAGCCAGAAATGCCATGATAATTGGATAAGCAAGCCCTCCAATAACCGCCTTCTTGATCTTGGCCTTCGAAATCATGATTTCCGAAGCGTTCTGCAGTGCCTTGTCCAGTTGCCCTGATTGTTCGCCAGCTGATATCAACATCCGCTCATCGCGCGGCACCCACCCATCAACCGCAGCACCAAGCCGATGACCGTTTCGAATGCTCTCCATCCAAATATTTAACGCTATGGTGAGTGGATCTTTCGATGATCCACTGGCCACTCGTCGGTCATAGATGGACTTCATCGCTTGGAGAATTGGAACACCATTCACCAATAATTTCGACAGCTTCCGCCACATGCGCCGTCGCGCGTTCATATCGTTGTTGACCATGAAGCGAGCAAACCGAATTTCAAATTCTTGCACGATTTGACCCTTATAACCTATGTGCGATTATCACGCTCAATCGAACTTGCATTCAGGGCCCCAACAATATCCTCTGCATGGAAAGGATCTACAAGACCATCGTTAACCTTCGAAATTGCATGCTCAAGCATCGTCATAACGCCCTGCTCGCGACGAACATAATCAATCGCTGCCAAGCGATCACGGTTTCGCAAAAGGCTCATAAGGTTGTTATCGGTAACGACTGTCTCCGCAATAGCCGTTCTGCCTTTTGTGCCAGCACCGCTGCAGTGCTCACAACCGCTTTTTGATGCGCAGTAAACACCTTCAAAGTTCAGCACCGACATAAAGCGCCTTACATCGACTTCATCATATTCATGAATATGCTCGCTGAGTGGGACCTTGCAATGTGGACACAAAGTAGGAAGCAGTCTTTGGCAAATAAGACCACCCACAACTGTTGGGTCAGCCATAATTTCGAGACTGACTCCTAGGTCGCATAGACGATCTATGATGGCCAAGGCACTATTTGCGTGCACCGTAGTCCAGACTTGGTGCCCAGTCATTGCGGCCTGTATCACAAGGCTTGCAGTAGGCCGGTCACGAACTTCTGACAACATGATGATGTCAGGGTCCAGTCGCATTGCCGCTTTAATAGAGGCCTGATACTCACGAGAGCGCTCTTCTTCAGTCTCGGTATTGGTGACGGGCGTCTGAACGGCTCCAGGGATTGGATACTCTGGCGGATCTTCAACCGTGATAATGTGCTTGCGCCCACCTGTGCGTTCAATAATTGATCTAAGTATTCGCTGAAGACTGGTGGACTTACCCGACCCTGTTGGCCCTGCAATAATCATTGCGCCTGTAGGACGCTTCTTCATGTATTCGACGCGTTCCGCCTGATCCGTGGAATACCCCTGGCTTCGGAGGTCGAGATCATCGCTCGTGTCGTTATACAGGAGACGCAAGACCATGATGTAACCACCCACCTGTGGTGACGTGGCAATACGAATACCATCGATATTGCTCGGTATCTTTGATTTATCAGAGATACGCGCGTCCTGACGAGACATACTTTCAAATGTCGAATCAGACACGTCGGTCAATGTATGGAAGATGGTCGTGCAGAGCTGATCCCCATATTTGAATGGCTTTGATTCGACAAACCGCAGGTTGCCGTGCATCCGAAAATATATTTTTGTGCTTTCTTTGACGCTGATCCGAATATGAATATCGGACGCACGCATCTTGACTGCTTTATCAAAGAGAGTTGTCGCCGCGTTTTGCATATCAGACCGCTCTTCAGCAGTCTCTATGTTCTCGTAGACATTCTTGATTTCTGTGTACTCAACGTAATGTGGAGTAAATTTACGCCCGCCTTGTTTCAGCCGTGCCATAAACCCACGAACGTGCAGATTAAATTTGTCTGCATCGGCGATGAGCAAGCGTCCGTCATCGAGGAGTGCAATCATGTTCCTCAGTTCGTGAGAGACCGCAATTTCACCGTCTGGAGCCGTCAACACCTTCATCATTATTCCTTAATGGCTACTTATCGGCCAGGGTATCCAGGAATACCACCCATTGGATGTGGAGTCGCAATCGCGCCAGGTGCGTCATTATTGGCCGGCATTTGAACCAAGTTACTTCCGAACGAAAGAATAAGCTTTCGCCCCATCTTCTCGACCGTAACCGAGTCAGACTTGATGTTAGTTACCCGCCATCCAGCAGCAACATCGCCAACGCGAACAGTCTGAGTTCCGCCACGAACATTGACAACTGCCCAAATTTTATTGTCGATACCGCTAATTTCGGAAACTGATGGAATCACGTTATCCTCAATTCGTGGCACGCCGCTATCGGCACTCATTCCCTTGGCAAGCTCTGACTCCTTGGCTTTGATCTTGGCCTGCATTTCCAATTCTGCCAAACGTGCCGCCATCACTGCGATTCGCTGATTGATAGCAGAAATCTCTGCTGCTTCTTGGCTAATTTTTGCCGATGGCTTCGTTGGTTGATCTGGAGGCGGCGCTGTGCTCGAAACAATCGCTGCTACTGCAGCAGAGGTTGCAGCATCCACATTGTCGGCGGCGCGAGAAATGTCTGGCACTACGAGTAAAGCAACCAGATAGAAAAAAACCACTTTATGGTTGAACATATTGAGAACCTTCCATCATCCAAATAAATTGCCCATTCGCCCATGTGGCGAGCATTTTCTGCAAACGAAACCCCGGCCCATCCAGAGCCGCCAACACCGCATCAGGAAATGCAACGTTCTCGGCTTTCCAGGTAATTTGTCGATAGTCAGGCTGTACTGACGGGCCTTGACCTGGCAGAGAAGCGGCCTGGACGCTTGGTGCAACAGTGAACTTCACACCAAATGATTGCGCTGCCGAATACATGTTCACCAAGCGATCATTCTCTTTAAGCACTATTTCATCAAACCCAGTTCTCAGCTTCTTAATATTGGCAGTAACTGATGCAGATGAACCGTCCTGTGCAATGGATGCTTCTGGGAGAATTTCGCTGAGATGCTTAATCCAACCTCCAGTTTTAGGCGCCCATGAAATTTTGACATTTTCACCAGAGCATTCGACTGTGGAAATACCCCAGTTTCCAGGAAAGAGAGTTTGTTGATTAATCATTTCCATGCACGCATGCATGAAATCTACAGCAAGTGGCATCGACTTCCATGGATGTTCTGGCTGCACTTGTGAAGATTGTGACGATTGAATTGATGCCTTCAACGCTTCACGCGCATCATTTTCAGCATTCCACTGTCTTAAATACCACAGTGCTCCGCCGATGATGATCAATCCAAAGCAGATACCGGCTATCTTCTTTGAGTACATCGAGATAGCGGCTTTACTGCGTTGCACGGGAAGCAGTCGCCACCAACCATGCGACTTTATTCTCCCGTTCCTCTTCCTTGGCACAAGCTCGGAAAATGACTTATCAATTGCACCCTTGATACCCCATACGGCTGGTGCAAAAATATTCGCCCACTCGCCAATGTTCATGTGCTCCATGAGCTGGGATCTGGCTGCATCCTCTGAGGCGAAGCACATATCCCCATCTGGAAGAATAACCCCATCGCGCTGAGCAAAATACATCCAGCGGCCATCTCCCAGTGGGGCAACGAAAACAAATTCCTTGGCTTGGTACTCAAGCTCTAATGACTTGGATACTATTGCCGCAGCCGAAAACGTTCCGTAACTGATTTTCTTTGTCTTTGCGAAGCCAGCACAATGTGTTGATCCATGCCTGATTACCACCAAGTCATAAGAAAGCTCCTCAGCAAGAGCACGAATTTCTTTCTTGCGCTCTGCAGATGCGGAGCCTCCAAGAGGTTGCCAGAACAACCCGAGGGCGAATTTCACCCCATTTATGTCAAAGACTTGTGCTTCGTTTTCCATTATCAGTTCACAGAGGACATTACCGGCTGGATCAAGACAACGATCATGCTCTTCGACTGCGACGCATTAACCGATCCACCCAGGAGCACGTTATCAGGGCTCCCAATACCTTGCTTACCTCCATTTGAGCCAAATTGCTCAAAGCCAGTCAGGACAAGAGTTTCGCCGTTGTTCAACATCACTCGCTGCAGGAAGTTGCGGGTATCAACTTCTGGTGTTTGAATCGACGATTGACCAGATGTCACAGTGGCAAGTCCGATCAACGAAGAAATATCAGCTGAATACTGCAACATCAGCTTTTCCGAATCCAGAATATGAGGTAGTACCGACATTGAGAAGCCGGTAGACACAACGCCTGGCTGAAGAGTCGTTGTATTTCCTGATCCACCTGTACCAATGGTGGTAGTAGAAGATGCGAGGTAGGACCGTTGACGACCAACTTGCAGCGGCGCAGGTTGGTTGTTAATTGTGACAATCGACGCCGAGGTTACTTGCGACACTCGCCCCTGTTTAGAGAGGGCTTCAAGCATGACCTTCGTGCCGTCCCACTGGCCATTCGTTCGAACGATATTGAACGCCAATGAGGAATTACCCGATGCCAGCCCTGATGCGCTTTGAAGGGCAACGCTCGCACCAGTGCTAATGTTTTGGTAGACCAAATCCCAGTTAATGCCGTACGCGTCTGAATCATTCAATTCAACTGTCAGCACCCTGACATTCAAAAGGACTTGCCGTTTGAGGGCCGCGTTCTGATCTTTGATGAAGGCGGAGACCTTTTCGAGAACTGGTGGCGTATCGTCAACTGTGAGAGTCCCAGTTGCAGGGGTCACAACAACCTTTCCATCGGCCGAGAGCATTGTCTTCAGGCTATCCTCGATCCCCTTCCAGACAGAAAGGCCATCAAATTTGATGCCCGAGAGTTGTTCAGCACTAGCCGAAGAGGAGGAGACTGCTTGCACACCACCTGCAGAGCCGCCACCAGAGTTATTGGATTGACTGCCCACGGTAGATGACATGCTCGAATCACCTGGCAGGGCAGCAAGCCGGAACGATTGAGTTTTTGTCTTAAACAGCGATATGCCACCATTACCATCTGGCTCCCAGAAGAGACCATAGCGCGCCGCAAGAATATCCATCAATCCCGACAGTTTTCCACTGTAGGAGATTGGGGCAAATTGAGCAGAGCTGTATGTTCCTTGCCCCAAGCTACTCATGCCGTTCTGCATGCCCATTGGCAGCGGAGGCAAGGACATACCCGGCTGAATTGGTCCAGACGTACCCTGCTGGGCAACCATGGACTTTTGCGCCAGCTCATCAGCGGTTCTTCGCGCGCTAACAGTAACCGAAACAGGCACGCCCGTTAGGCTGGTGATGTAGGCTGCAGCATCCGAAAGATCGCTGAATTTTCGGTTGACTGACACCTGGCGATTGGCAACCTCGGCACGCTGACGCGCAGTGGCATCGATCTTTGTAACAGGCACCCAAGACTGGTCAACACGACGAACAACCTGTCGCTCTAGCTTTCCTTGAACTAGCTGACCAGACTTCACGTTTTCCAACATTTGTGAAGTCTTGCGATCAGCCTCATTCACAGATCCTTCGACGCCCTTTGTCATCGAGGTTGAGCAGCCTGCAAGAACGGCAGTAACCGCAAAAGCAACAATTTTCATATTCATTACTTCACCTCGGTGATGCGAACGGCATTGTTAAGATAGATTTCAGCGTTGATATTGATGCCGTTGGCTTGCATCATCTGAACAATGTCTTTCAGAGTGTTTTCCACAGAGCCATTCAGCGTGACGGCACCGCCCGCTTGATATTTTGCAGCCTCCCAGTAAAGAGAGTAGTTATTTTTCATAAGCCAATCTCTGACCTTTTCATCGAATGCATCACCTTCGCGCACTTGAAATGGAAAAACATCGGAGACCTTAGCATCAACCAATTCAGGTTTCGCCTCAGTGACGACCCTGGATTCGACCTTAGTGGCTGAAGCAATCGGCAGGACCAGCTTTGGTTCCGGCGCTTTTTTGTAGGGTTTGTTCACCACCTCAAAAGCGCCTGCAGTCATCGTCGAAAAAACCAAGACGGACAGCATTACAAGCTTCTTATTTGACATTCTCGTCGTCCTTTTTCTTGCCGAACACCATGACGTTATCGCTATAGAGGGTTGGTTCATCAATTGTGTAGCCTGCGATCTTCACCTGGGCCATCATGTACTTGATGGCACTGATGAAGTCTTTACTTTCGAAAGACAAATCACCTGTTACGGGCACATGGGGAAAATCATTAAAAACAACCTCATATCCAGACTGCAGCGCCCACCGGCCAATTGCCGTCTGCATGGTCTCATCGTCTTTTTTAATTTCCCACATGGAAATTTCGGACTTTCGTGTTGCTGGTTGCACCTTCGAAAGCCGAGCCAACTCTGCTTGCGCCTCAGACGGTTTAATTCGACCGAGCGTCAGATTTTTCAGAACTTGTCCAATGCTATCGGTATTCAAATTCGCAGCAACAGCGGCTGTCGCATCTTGAATAGCTGGCTGCGGTTCAGGAGCATACAAATTCGCTTTGTACCCAATGATCGAGACGCCGAGAACTTTCCCCTTCTCGCTCCCCTGCATGACGCTTCTGGCAGTTTTTGATCGAATAATTGAACGCTGAATTCCTGCAGCCACGAGGGCGGATGTCACGGCCTCTATCCGTTCCTTGGCGAGGCCTTCCTTCGCAGAACTGTCGTCGTAGCCGATCAGCTCGATCCTAATTGCGCTTTCATATTCCTTGGCGAAAGCATGGAATTTCTTAGGAGCGATATCAGCAACCGTTGTGGTGCCGAATTTGAAGTTAATTGGCTTCTCCGGCATTTGCGATGGGATATTCGTCCATTCAACGCGGTCCCCCCTCATCCGATCTGAGTATGAGTAACGGTTGTGGGTGGTTACTTGCGGCCTGTCTCGACCCCAGGCGCCGCCGAGGTATTCGTTCGGCAACTCGCGCTCATTAGACACACTCGCGACCTGAGGATCTTTGACGTGCAGCGACTCTACTAGTTTCGGATGGGATTCTTTAACCCGCTCGCCCACATATGCCACACGTGCGATTGAGTTTCCGATTTTCAGCATGTATCGCTTTGCTGTGAACGGCACTTTTATGTAAGGCCCGAACATCTCCATTTGCGCAAATTTAAAGTCGCCTTCAACTTCAGCAAACACAGCCGGGATACTTCCATTTGCACTGAGTTGGAAGAACGTGCTACTTCCATCATCGAAGACCTGAACAATCTTGATAGATTCACTTTGGACCATGTAGTCAAAGTCGTAGTTATCAACTATTTTTTTGGGCTGTTCTGGTGTACCCGCACATGCGGCGAGTGCGCAGGACAGAAAGAAACTTGAGGCAATCTTGGCTACGATTTTCATTTGAATATCTCAATACTTATATGGCTCAAGGAAGTCCATGTCTGCTGCAACATTTACATTAATCCTTGTACCAGCATCAACCGTGATAGTTGGTGGAATTGTCTTATTTCGATCCAGGATGGTCCGACTTACATCAACCAGCACCTCTCCTGCTGCAGATCTGGCACCACCCGTGCCGCCCAGCGGACCTGTCGCGGGCTGATTTCTTTCAGCACGTTCCGCAAGGAAGGCCACAATGAATGACGAGGTGAACATTTTGAAAAAATGGTTATTCACGTCTCCTTCAATACCAGAGGAGCCGGTTTTATCCATTCCCATGGCATTTGGCAGTGCAAAGCTCTTGCCATTTGGAAGAATGATCCGCTGGAAGGCGAACAGGATTCGCGTTTGGCCAACGCGAATATCCGCAGAGCATTTACCGACAAGTTCAGAACCTCTCGGAATCAGAAGTGCATCACCTCTAAGCGAGTCATATACATCGACCAAAGTTCTTGCTGAGACCTCGCACGGCAGATCGGTATTCATCGATCTCAGAAGGACACTCGGAATTGATTTACCTTGAGTAAGGATGTACTTGCCAGTTGCATTCACTGGGTAGAGGGTTTGAGGCAATTTGGGAGACTGTCCCGCCTGAAGCCATGACGACGCTTTAGACGCAGGCGTGCCCGCTTCAGGCTTCGAACCCACGTTTAATATTTTCTCCCTGAGAAGCAGCTGCTCCTTTATCGCGTCCTCGATATTCTGCGCACCACCACCCGGTTTTTGGGTTCCCGCTTGGCGTATTGCTTCTATCAACGCGTCGGGAGAATCTGCCACCCCCTTTGCATTTGCTCCAGGTGCCGAACTTTTGCTGTCGAAGACAACCAGGGTTGCCACCGATGCCCGAGCATCACGTTCAGCAATGGCTTTTCTTCGCTCCTCTTCAGGGTCAAACCCATTTTCCGCAGCCGCACCGTTACCCTCGCGCGCAAGTGACTTTGGAATAGGACTGCTGACATCTGGACGTGGGAGTGGTGCCGGAGGTGCTTGTGAGTTGTCAACACGCGACTTTTCCTTTCTGCGCGCATCATCCGCAGCCGCCAGCTCCTCATCCACATCCCGAGCCGTACCCTTTCGAGGCGTAGCTTGATCATCTTTCTGTGCTGTCCCTGGCGTCTGTGGCGGTGTGTTGGATGTACCCAGCATGGCGCCGACAATGAAAACAATGACCAAAACGCCCAAAACACCCAGGAGTGTTGTTTTCTTAATTGGTGCTTTATCGCCATGTTCAACTGGCGGAACAATAGAATTAGTTGCCATTCTCAGACCTTACTCAGTCCAAGATTTTGGGCGGCTTCCCCAAAATGACTTTTCACCTTTATCGATAACTACTTCCTTGCTATCGATCTTCAGGACTATTCGTTCAACGAGTTGCTGAATTTGGACGAAATCATTTTTCACCAGATAATTGACGAGAACCAGATCCTTGCCTTCTTTGGCGAATACAGCTGGCATCTCAACCAGCCCTTTGGGCATCTGCAACCATATTTTCTTGCCGTCATCGAAAACTTGCGTCGGCTTGAAGTTCTCGGACCCAGTGACCGTGTACGCATAGTTGAGCTTCGTGGGATCAATGCTCAAGTTGGAGTCTTGATTCTGACCGTTTTGACGGGGCCCCTCGAACTCTGGCAAAGTCCCCTTTTTGGACTCTTTGCCACCCATGTCGAACACGAAACCCTTAGGCACTTCCCAAGCAACCTGTTGATACCACTTTCTTCCCTCGCCTGTTGACCTGATAACGATCTGGAATGTCTTTCCTGTCGTCAGTATCGTCAGGGTTGTTTCTATGTTTTCGTACTTTGGTTTTATGAAAAGGTGCTTCAGGTTCTTTGATGGCGTTATTTCCCAGCTCGCCGTATCCCCAGCCATCACAGACTCAATCAACTCGCCATCAGGCATCATGATGTGCGTATGCGCCTTTGGTTTTGAAAGCACCAGATAGGTGTTTTCCTGGTCGTATTCGAATGTAACAAGACGAGTATCACCAGTTAGCGGCGTCGGGATCATTTCAGCTGACGCCGATAATGCCGAAACCGTCAACATTAGCGACAGCGCGTATTTCAGTCTAGATTGAGATTTCATTTTTTCCATCACAACTTATCGCTCAAGATTCGCGTTAAACATTGAGACATAAATGCCTAGCGGATTCTGAATTACCTCGTCCTCGTTTTTTGGCGGGATGAATATGTAATCCAGGCGCAGTCGATAATTGCTAACCGTCGCAGAAACGCCATCAGGGGCAATATCCTTCGTCTCGACATACAAGAATGCCGTGCCTTTTGTCGTCAGATCAACGCTTTTTGTTTTCGCGAATCTTATTTCTGTACCTTTTGACATTTTAGCGATTACATCGTGCTCAGCTCGAAATGCCCGCAATTGTTCAATCGCTTTACCCGTCGCCATTCGAGCGCATTCTTGCAGATACGCCCGCGAGAGCTTTGGATCAATGGTGAAACACTTCTCAGCAAAAATAGCCAAGTTCGATTTAATTACAGCATCTTGCGGCGTGAGATTTTGAATCTTCACAGGCATTGACAATTGACCAGTATTCTTGTCAACCTCGACAAACCAAGGGATAGCGGTCTTCGTACTTGCAATATTCAACGCATAAAACATTGATACTGCGCACAGAATCAGCGCGCAAACTGCCGTAATGAAATGCTGCCTTCGACTCACCAGGGCAGATCCATAAATTTCGGCAAACTCGGCCTTTCCATTTACAGAAAAGTCACCCGCCTGGTGCATGGAGCTGAAATCTCCGTCATTGCTCTTGGCCTTACCTTGCCCCTTCTTCTCGTGGATTTTCTGAGATTCATTGCCTTCCGTCCGCACAAGAGATGGCTCAATACCTGCTGTTTTCTTCTTTCCAAACCCGAGCATTAGTTATTTCCCCAAAAACCGCCAGCATTGACAGTTTTAATAATTGATGTAATCGAATATCCGACTTTGAAAATTAGCACCAGAAAGGCCGCGCATGAAACGCCTACGAGCACAGGATTCTTTTGCCAGACCCGCTTGAAGTTGTGTGAAATGGAATATCGATTGATCTCGCCACTCAATTGCGCATTCACGTACTTCAATGTTGCGTCATGCAGAGACTTGACCTCCGCGTCATGAATATGCACTTCTACACGATTCAGAATTGCCAGCTGATCAGCGGGCTCCAGATCATCAATCACTTCCACCAAACGGCTGTATTCGATGGTGGAATACCCCACTTCTGGTTCTTTACTCACTTCATTGCCAGCTTCATCCTGCATCATCATCCTTTAGTGCCCGAGGATCGGTTACGCATATATCCCACATGCATTTTCACGCTTTCGCCTTTCTGCACCACATGAGCAAGCTACCCATTTGGGTGTAAGCGCCCTCAGTGGACGCAAACGATCAGGCAAGCGATTCGTCGGGTTTGTGCACCTGGCCGACTTGCGAAGGAGGTCGGCGTAAGTCTTCTGCGGTGCGAAGTTGGCGATGGCATAGGTTCCAGGGATCAACATCGGCTTGGCCTCTCGCCTTGTTTCATCTGGACAAACTGGAGGCGAATCTGCTAAACTTTTTTCAGCTTCTTGCTCTGGCTCCTGTAGCCACCTTCATCAACCCCAGTGGGCTTGTCCCATACGGGGTGGGCCGTCAGGAACCTTATGGCCCTCTACTTCATTTCCTTCATAGCGCTGCTTTTCTTCTACCCGAAGTTCACTCTTTGGGTGGTTCTTCCCGCGCTGTTGCTGTTCTTTATCCTTGGCGTATTTTTTCGCCTCCGTGACCTTTTCACATCGATCAAGGCCGTTTTCTCCAAGAAAGCTCAACCCAAAACTGAAACCAAAGCTGGCGACAGCACTTCGGCCCCAACGGCGAAAGTCACCCCCCCATCCCCCGAGGATGTGAAGGTGTTTGACGACAATGTAGGCTTTGATGACAACGAAGCGTTTTTGGCTCAACAACGAGCTATGAACGATTAAGACAAAAAAAGAAACCCGCCCAGTGCCATACTGGGCGGGTTTTCTTTTTTGGAGCACTCAAACTGTCTTGATGAAATTCAGTGCCTTGCGAATGTGCTCAGCTTGGATGACCGCCTTTTCATCACAAATGGAGCCACCGCGAATTGCATTGTTGAGCGCGGTTTGAAGCACGCCTTGGGCGTTGGCTTGCGAGTAACCGCCATTTTTCAGCATTGCGATTACATTTCCCAAATCTTCTACACGCACCTTATTCTTGCGTTTTTCTACCCAAAGACGTACCAGCGTTTCCAATTCCTTGTCACCAGGGCTATCGAATTCCACCTTCCCTGTGAACCGGCCAGTACGCAGGAGAGCAGAGTCAATCTCGTTAGGATGGTTGGTCGCCGCTATGAATACAACATCCTTCACCGGGTCATCCACGCCCTCCATGATGGTCAGGAGCTTGTTCGTAAGCTCAGCATAGTGAGAGCGCGTCCGATCCCGTAGCACCTGATCAGCTTCATCAATGAAGATAACGCAGGGACGAAGTGACTTTGCCTTGGAATAGATATCCTCCAGCAGCTTCGGGTCGGCGGCCAAATCAGGCCCGGTAGTGGAAAGGAAGGCCCATCCAGACTCTTTCGCAATCGTTTTTGCAACCGTGGTCTTGCCAGTGCCAGGGGGGCCATAGAACAGCACACCCCGCACAATATCACCACCGAACTCATCCAGTCGATCAACCATCTTGAAATCGGCCAGCAGGTTTTCGACCTGTTCTCTGGTATCACTGGTGAGCACGATTTCACTCAGCGCGAGAGCATCTTCAGGGATGCGTCCCTTTGTGCCTTGAATATCCCGCAGTGCTGCAATTAGCACATCACGGCCCACTACGTTTGTTTTCAGCTTGCGGAGGACGTTGGGAACGCGCTCACCAATTGCAATCACCCGTTTGGCGTTGAAGCCGTTGAATTTCTTTGCAGCAGCTTTGACCTCGGCAGCATCAATTTCTGCACCTGGCACAGTCCTCGCAAGACTGGTCATAAGCAAGTGTGTTCGCGCCTTATGGTCAGGATTTTCAACATGTATCTTGAAATCAAAACGGCCTTCACGTGCAATTGCCGGATCGATCTTGTCCACATGGTTGGAAGCAGCAACAACGAGAACAGGAAACTTACGAATCTCGACCAATTCAGTCAAAAACGTATTAACCATCTGCACGCTCTGCTGGTCAGCCGCATTCCCCGATCCGCGACTGCTGCGCGAAGAAACAAACGAATCCAGCTCATCAATAAAAAGAACGCAGGGGCTATTGCGTTTCACGAACTCAAAAGCAATAGCCAGAGCCTTGTTGCTTTCACCTACCCATTGGCTAGAAAAATCGGCAATCACCATGTTAAAGAATGGAATCTGGAAGGAACCAGCAATAAGCTCACCAATGAACGTTTTGCCGTTGCCCGGATCACCAGTGAGCAGTATTCCGTTTGGAGACTTGATAGAGTCTGTAATTCCTGCCGAATAGTCTTTCCAACCTTTTGTAATGCTATAGGTTGCTTCTCGCACCTTCACCTGCAAATCCTCCATGCCGATGAAGTCATCTTCCCAGCGCAACTTTGGTATGACAAGATCCTCATATTTGAGGTGCATGCCAACTCCCACGTCAGATTGAACAGGGACGAGCTTTCTTTGCGCGCTGGCTTTTCGCCCAATCATTGGTTTACCTTTACGGCGCCTTGAAATCAACAGGACCGCACCGATACAAACAAGAGACGCTAATAGCGCGAGTGCACGAAATCCGACTTCGTTCTGATTGACGATGCTCTGATAAGCAGACAGGAGCAATGCCAAGATCACTGCACCCGAAGCAACCTTCAACGTTAAAATCGCATGGGGATCAAACCGTTTGATCCATACAGCGCCAATTCCAATGACGGCTGCAACCAGGGTGGTATTCAATGCAATAACTGCCACTCGGAAGGATGCTATGGAGTCTGAACTGTAATATTCAACTCCAGCACTAATGACTAGAGCAAATAATGACAACGCCGCTGATGACGTTTGCGCTTTCTTAACTGCGTCCTGGTGAAGTGCTTTAATCATGGGAGGCTTCGAGGTTTGTGTCAATGTCTTTAGGATACCGCAAACCTTAACTTCAGCAAGCCCACTCTTATGATCATGACCGGCAATCCACCTTGCTATGGCTATTACTCCATCATTTTTGGATTAACTTCTTTGTGCCTTTATATCCGGCTTTTGCAGTATTTGCACCTGCCTTACCGGCATTCTTAGCCGCCGGTGTTCCTACTCGATTCATTGCCGTCATCCCAGCGCCGCCTAGAACTTTACCCAGGCCAGAGAAACCTGCAGATGAACCGGAGCCACTTACAAGCCCATTCGCCAAGGAAGGAACCATTACCATCATACTCGCGCTAATCATTGCAATAAGTATGAGGCTAATGTAAATAACAAAGTTTGCCGACATTAATTGGAACATGTCGGCTTCTGGTGGCAGGTCAACTTTGGACGAAATCTCAACCATTTTCTCCATCATCTTTGATGTAAACATCATGATGAATGCTCCTACAACCTTCATTAAACACGAAGTGATGAAAAATCTAAGCCAGCCGTCGAATATGAAACTTGTGCCAGGCACAAGCAGAAACGGAACCATTATCGGGGCGAGCGCAACTGCCAGCGCTATTGACGCAAATGATATAACAATGTTTGATATATAGGTAACCAGCGCAAGAGCAACAATTATTCCTGTGGCAATCTTTGCAATCAACTGAACAATTGCATTGATTGCCATCGGTATCCATTTGGAGACATCAAAAAGACTAAATTTTGTTGTGGTTGACGGCATACTCACAATATCAGCAATTGTAGAGAAACCACTGTTTACTGAATTTTCCAAAGCACCCGATAACTTCGACATATCTTTGCCTACAAACGCGGAAGCTATCGAATCAATGAACGAGGATATTGCCTCAATCCCACCAGCGTTCAGAAATGCATAAACTATCCCCCAATAGAGAAATATGACAATCATTTCCTCAACGAATTGATTGAAACCATTCCCCATCATCGCTTTCACAAGACCCCAAGCAATCACCAATGCAAACAACATCGCCAAGATGCTCTCGCCAGCACCCTTCAGCGTTTCGTTGCTCGAAAGATTTTCAATAACCTCCGAGAGCTTAACAACGACCTGTTTAACTACTTCTTGCCCAATACTGTTTACATCGTAACTTGGTTGCTGCCGAGTAACTGTCTGCGTTGCGGCGTTTGCTCCTTGCGCAAATGAGGACGCCAAAGCAAAGAGGCATAGCATAATACCAAAAATAATCTTTATTGTAGTTTTCATGGTATTTGGTTTTACTGTTCGATGGCGCGGATCACATATTTGACAAAATCATTTCAATCGGGGTGTATTTTCAATAATCAGCCGCGACTCAACTGGCGATTGAGGCGTTACAGCGACTCTTTGTCCATCACCCCCTCGATTTAATGGCGTTAGACTTGCCGGTCTCCCCTACTTTTGACGTTTTAGCAGATCCGCCTTTATACACTTTTGGATTGAAACTATTAGCACCCATTCCACCGATGGCCTTACCCATCCCCGCGAATCCGGCATTCACAGATGAACCACTGAAAAGACCCGATGCAATCGAGGGCGCCATTGCCATTACGTGTGCACTTAGCATGGCCAGAATAATACAACTTATTCCAAGCATAAAGTTTCCATTGAGCAGCGTCATAAAGTCCGTATTCTTAGGCAATAACAGATTATTTGAAACCGTCAACATAGCTTGCATCAACGCATCGGTGAAATGAAGAAAGAATGCCCCCACAACCTTGATGAATGCGGCCCCCAGGAAAAACCTCAACCATCCATCAAATAGAAATCTCGCAGCTGGGAGAATGTAGAATGGGACCATTATGGGAGCCAACGCCACTGCAATGGCAATAGATGCGAATGATATTAATATATTTGCGCAGTAAGTAACGAGAGCCACAGCAACAATGAATCCGGTTGCCAATTTGCTTACCAGATTAACGAGCGATAGAATCATAAGGGGAACCTCCCCTATGTTATCTTCAAACTCGTCCTTCTGATCCTCCGTCATTGTTGATGTTATGTTAGTTTGCAAATCAGGCATGCTTACAATGCTCGTTATCGCATCAAACCCCGTTTCGACCGTGCTTTTAAGCGCGCCAGTGAGCGTTGACATATCTCTACCGACAAATGCGCTTGCGATTGAATCAACAAACTGCTTTATTGCCTGTATGCCACCAGCATGTAGGAATGCATAGACGATTCCCCAATAAAGGAATACAACTATCATTTCCTCAACAAACTGATTAAAACCATTCCCCATCATTGCCTTTAGCAAACTCCAGGCAACAATCAGGGCAAAAAGCATGTATAGAATGCTCTCGCCAGTGCTTTCAAGCGTTTTATTGCTCTCAAGCTCACTCACAACATTTGAGACTTCATCAACAACGATTTTTACTACGGCCGATCCCAATTCGCCCGTGTTGTATGTTTTTTGAATGACTGCGTATTGGTCAGATTTTCCACTTGGGTTTGAACTTGGCGAGTTCTGACCGTAAGAGCTTCCGATCACAGCTGTCAGACCGAAAAAGAAGGCCAGGACAAACCACTTGATATTGTTTTTGATAGTTTTTTTCATTGAGTAGCTTGTCCTGGGTTTTGGTTATTTACGTTTGAGGCTTTCCTTAAACTTTTTCATCTGATCGGCGTTTTCGTCATTAGCAGCCTTCAAATCATCCATAAGTTTCTGATTTCGCAGTTGATCTTCATTCCTCTTTGCAAGTGCTTCGCTCTTGCCAATGTTGTCATTCTGTTGATTCAGCAGCTCGGAAACGCGAGAAAGCTGCTGCACTGCATAGTTCATCTGGGTATTAAGCAAACCCATCGATTGCTGTACGCCTTCGTTCTGAGGAATTTGCTGACCCCATTTATTAATCATTTTATAGTCCTCCTCGATGGATTTCATCAACCTCTTCTCGTTCTCAAACCTTATCTGTGCCTTGCCGTTTCGATTGTCAATGAGCCGCCCTTGCTCTTTTACATACTCTGACATCGAAAGTCCGCCATTCAAGGCCTCAACCTGGCGGGCTTTTAATTCCTTCTCAAACGCAGAGAGATTGCCGTATAGCTGATTGCTATAGGTATTGATGTTTTGAAGGGCGTTCATTTCGGCCTGGAGAACACGCATGTTCCCATCAACGAAGTCCTTCCCCAGGTTTTTCAAATTTTGTGCATCATACCAGAGCTGCTTAATCTGCATTGCAGTCTGTATTTCGAGCTGGTAGGTGGTCTTTACAGATTCAATCACCTGCTTCATCAACTGGCCGTTATTCAACAGTTGCGTAATTTCCGTGGAACCCCCAGTCACCCCCCCCCCTCCTGCAAGTGCAGAACTTGCAATGTTCATTACAAATAATCCAACCACCAGTAACTTCTTTTTACGCATTGAGGATCTCCTTGATGTATTTCATTTCCCATCCCACCTGTTTCTCTTCCGCCATTTGCATAGCTTTGTCGCGCAGATGTTCTTTCGCACAAGCATCATTGATCTTGATCACCACACTCGGCATATCAGCAGAAACAAGCTTAGTGGTATTGGATTTGACGATCAGGTAATCGCGCTTGGGGATAGCACCCGAAAGAATTTCAAGTTGCTTGTCATTCAAATTGAAGATTTTTCGGTACAGATGAGCATTTTCCGCAACCGTGTTTGTAATTGACGGCAGGAATATCCGTGTAGGAATATTCACCAGAAATGCCGAAAGGTCTGGCAACTTTTCCATTTCGGACATCGCTTGTGTGGCCATGACGACGAAACCTTTTTTCTTTCGGAGCGTGCGCAACCAATCCATGAGTTTTTTGTAGAACTGCAGGTTCGACATGGCATACCACGCCTCTTCGATATAGATGAAGGTCGGCGTGACGCCATTGAGTGACTTGTCAATGGCGTAGAAAGCATAGTCGAGGAAAGGGCCGGCGAGTTCTGGAATCTCCAGCAGTTTGCCGGTCTCCATGCACACAAAGTTTGTCAGCTCGAAGGCATCCTCATCGTTATCGAAGAAGGCGCTGTACTGCCCCTTGCCGGCCGTGTCATCATCCCCGGAGGACGCGTCAACATACTTTGCGATCTTGAGCGCCAGCTTTTTGTTGAGGCCAAACATTTGGGTGTACACGGTGCTCAAACGCCAGTGCACTTCGGACATAGATGCCACCTGTTGAACACAAAGGTTCAGTTCTGCATCCTCCCTGTCATCTAGTGCGGCCCCGCTCGTACCAACAGCCAGCAGCTTTATCCACTCAATTAGCGCTAGCACATCACCGTTCGATAGCATCCTTCTGACGGGATTCATTCGAACTTTTGCATCCTTGCTGGTATTGATGTCAATGTGCTTGCCACCAAGCAGGACGCTCATCACCGACGTGGAGTAATCCTTGTCGAAGATGAACGTGTTGCAGGGCATGTATTTCTGAAACATCGAAATGTTCAGATTCATCAGGGTGGTTTTACCGGCCCCAGTACCGCCGATGATCAGTGTGTGACCAATGTCAGCCTCATGGAAATTGAATCCATACGGAACTGTCGAATCCGTAATAAACGTGATCTGATTTGGCACCTTCCTGTTCAGCACACTTCCGAAAAATTTGTGCTCCACATCCCCACGTTCGAAGCTGCGAATGGGAGTCAGGTCGCTAACGTTTGCGACTGAGGCAAGATACTTGCGAGGATTGACTTTGGCATTTCCTGGGAGAGTGGACATGAAAGCGGCCAGGAGGCCCGTGCTTTCTCTGGTGACCGCATACCCCATTGCGCGCATGGAACCCGATAGAGTCTCTGCGCACTGATTAGATTCACGCTCAGAATTGCCATAGCAAAGAAGACGCATGGAGTGGAATCCATATGTCATGTTCTCGCTACTGATTTCCACAAGCGCAGCCTGAGCGTCATCAGCAAGCACCAGATTGCCCGTATCGACCTTTTCAAGATCCTTGCCTGATATGCGTTCTGCAACACGTGTGCCCAAGCTCTTCACCTCCATGCGGTAGTGCATTTCGAGCTTCTGGATCATCTGCTGGGCAGTTGGCCTTTCGATGAATTCGAAAATCTGGCAGATGGAGAATTCGACTGGGAGCTTCAGCAATTCATCAATGTGCAGACTGCACAGATCGTCTGGCTGGTCCAACGTGGAAAGAATAGCAACCGATACTTGCTTGGCTGGCCCATCAAAACGAAGTGAGTCCCCACGGCGTACGAGCTTGTCTGCCGACATCCGCTGCGGAAGGTATGCGCCGTATTTGGATTCGTTGATCGGTCCCTTTGGCGAGGCGATATTCATTCTGCCGAACAACTCACCGAGAAGTTCTGAGCCATGGAGCCGTCGAACACCCAGGCTCATTGAGCAAATTGATGAAAACGCGCTGAGGAGCTTGCTGAATTCACTCTCGTACTCGTTCAGATGCCCATTGATCTTGGCAACCGTTTTTTTGGCGCTCAGGGCCTGAATTGCAGTGTTAGCGACTGCCTGAATGAAATTTTCATTACCTTCATTCACGCGATGATTGACGCTCTCGATGAACGAATCGCTGAGATTCTGTTTTCTGAATCCAAAGAAAATGGTATGCCTCAGAACCGTCTGAACCTTCTCCCCATTCTTCTCTTTCCAGGAGTCTTCGACGTATTGGCTTACTTTCCCACGGTATTTAGATTCTGGATAGGTATCACGCTTAACCTTATCTACAAAACTCCAGACAACAATGTTTTCATTCATTGCGTTCAGTGCATTCTGGAGAATGTTGATTTGCTGATTCAGTGCCCCGTCCTCAACACCCTCAGCATCAATTCCGCCCAATTCAAACCCCGCAAGCAGGGTACTATCTTGGCACAGAACCATTTCCGCGCCTGGCAGCAGCGAAAACCATGGACAAAGCTCGGCATAACTTGATGCCGTTCTCCGAGGCGTTACAACCATTTCAAGTAGATTTACCATGGAATTCCCTTGCCCCATCCTTTCACGCGACTTTTCCAAACCTTCTCACGCGGCAGACTGTCATAGACATTGCCCTCGTAGATGTACGTCTCAAGCAAACTCATCCAGTGCGGATCTCTTTTGGTCGCCCATTTGGCGATCCACCACATAATGATGGTCGTTGGAAGAAACCAGTACATGCGTGCCACAAGCGCAAATGAACCACCCAATACAATCAACATGAATGCATTGAGTGGCACCCCTGCAAAAAGCGCTATGCGCCGTAGCGATCTGTGCGAGGGAGACGTTCTGCGCATTACTGCGTCAGGCAGGAAGCCGTACCCAGTTTGGCTGCGATGCTAGGGACACTCATCATGTATGTCCCGATGGCTTGGATAAGCGCAAATACCACCACAACCACGATGATTTTGGCGAAATCCACTTTGGCAATCAGGCCAATCACGAGCGTGCCAACCACCACCAGGATAAACGCCCAGATAGCGAGCGGCCCCGTCAGAAAGCTGTAAATAGAGCAACCGAAAGAGCCGAGCATCGAACTGTCGATTTGTTGCGCTTGCGCATGGGTCGCGGCAACCATCCCCAGGGCTGTAGCGGCGAACTTGGACACGGTTTTTTTGTTGACTGCGGTCATGATTTCCTTAGCTTTGGTTTGCATGTAAAACTCCTGTTGAATAATCGGTAAAAATGTATTTTTGGGTTTCTCTGTCAATTCCGTCCACACGGTATATCTCTTTTATCTTGCGCTTCCCCTCAAACAATCCGATGTGAACAACCCATTGAATCGATGAAGCAATACGCGCCCGTATTGCTTCATAAGGCATATTTCGCCCCGCCTGCATAACCAGATCCTCCAGCCGCATGAGCGAATCGCGCGCACTGTCCGCGTGAAGGGTCGTGAGTCCTGCGTGGCCTGTGTTACATGCCTCAAGAAATGTGACGGCTTCTTTGCCTCGCAGCTCGCCCACAATGATTCGGTGAGGTGAATATCGCATTGCTGTCATTAATGCGTGCTCTGCAGTGACTCCCTGCTCAGGATCGCATTCACACATCACCTTATTCGGTTTGTTTATCTGCAGCTCGTGCACTTGTTCGATGCAAAAAAGCCTGTCTGTATCTGGCATGCTATTAACAAAGGCATTCACGAGCGTAGTTTTGCCAGAGTATGTGGAGCCCGCAATGATCATGGACTCTTGCCTGCTCGCAATTCCCCTCAAAAGCTCAAATCCCTCAGTGCTCAATATCTCGCTATCCACATAGCTTTCGAGCGGTACCACTTTGGAGGAATGCTTACGAATACACATCGTCGGCCCCTCAATTGCGACTGGGGGCAAAATCGCTTCAATTCGAAGACCCGGCAATCGAGCGCTCAAGATCTTCTTCGCCCTGTCCTCTTTGGTGCTTGCGAAGTGAGAGGCGATCTCTTTGTCGTTGATCGATGCAATCGTTTGAATTGCTGCTTTGATCTCTACTGCGCTGATCTGGACATCGAGGCGCTTGTCTTGCCCACCAACCCGTGCAAAAACGGTGTTTGGCGCGTTGACCTGGATCTCATTGACATTTGGGTCATCCAACAGATGGCGCAAAGCCTTGAGGCTGGACCTCACCAGCTCAAGGTTTCTCTGCTGAAAAGACTTGGTGCCACTTGTACTCATGGCACCTATTTCACCCGAGCCTCCCCAAATGACGCATAGGCGCGAACTGCCAAATGGGTAGTTTGCGCGCCCCTACAAAGCAAATAAAAAGCCTGCTAAGCAGGCTTCTTGGTTGGTTAGGCTTGGCGCTTCTGGCGATCTATGTATTTGGCGTCAAAGACGGGATGCATATGCACCTGGCATGAAATGCACGAAGGCTTGTTGTTTTTAATGTTGAAGACGGACTTTGCTGAGCAATTTTTGCAGTGCATCACACAAACATCGCCAACAGCCACCCCATTGATCACCTCAAACATGTCGTTGAAGCTCAACAGAGCCTCGTGCGCTTGTTGACCAGTGATTTCCAGGTACTGCTGATAGACAACAATCAGGGATTCAACATACGTGTTCGAGCTAACCTTCTCCACGACATCAATACGCCTTGCGATGCCGTAGATCAAAGACGCGTGATACCTCTCCTCCTGAGTTTTCACGAATGTGGAATTGTTCGAGCGTTTTGCGTGCACTCGGGGGAACACCTTGGCATCTCCATAGGCCTTCACCAAGACATTGGAAATGCACTTGTTCACTACCCGCTCAGTCATCCCCTGCACCATACCCAGTCGAACCAGGATTGGGTATTTGCATCCAAGAATGATGAGCGCCGTAAGCAGATCGTTTTCGAGATACCCCGCATTGATCTGCCGCATCAATTTATTGACTTTCATAGCTCAACTCATCAGAAGCAACATCGAACGCCTGGACTTCTCACTTAGATGCAACCCCTTGCCTGCCATGTAGACATACTTGGGGTTCACCGTCAGAGTCGTCATATTGCCGACGTATTTGATGATTGACCGGATGTGAGCGAAGCTGCACTTTTGGAACCACGCGATTGTGGCCATGGGCATTCCAAGAAGGATCTCTTCCTTGACCCCGCCCAGCTGACATAGGCGCCAACGATTCAAGAAATGCTCTTCATTCATTTTTTGAATCGTTAGCTCAGCCAACACCTGATTGCCCTCAAAGTCACTTGTGGCTACCATCTCAACAAGTGCGGCCAACCCCCCCCTCTGACACGGAAGGCTTGAACAATGGGTACTCAACGTCCCCGGCCCTCTCAACCTCTCGCTCAGTCAAGGCCTGCAGAATTTCAGCAAGCTCAACCTCAGCCTTTTGATTGGATACCGGCGTGCCCTGCAGCGCGAGCTGCCTGCGCTGCCTGAGGATACTTACGTTCTCCTCCTTAAAACTGCTCGCATACATACTTAGATCCCAACAAATTAATATAGGTGAATGTGTCAAATGTTATTTATCCGCAACCAATTGTCAACTTTATTTATCTTCCCTCATGGTTACCAAGCTTACGGAGAAATTACCACCGTCAAAAAACTACTTCTTGCGGCGTTTACTGTTGCAAAAAGGCTACCCGCCCGAATCTAATGCTATGGCCCGCGCGATAGCATTAGATTCTGACTATGACGAATCTCGATGCCGTTATCTTCTGTCCCACGCTGAAGAACTAACCCTCCAGGACGTATCCAATCTTTGCAATAAATTGAGCATTCCTTATGAAGATTTCTTCTTGTATTTCACAGAGAAGAAATCCGTTGCTCCTTTTATTGCAAAGCACGCATACACACTAGAGCCCCTCACCTTCTATGTACCAAATAGCGTCGCAGATATTCCCTGCGGATCTGAGTTGTCGTGGTTTTCAGGTCTTTCCTTCCAGAATCACATCATATCAACCGACATTGTTATTTTTGATTCGAACCCTATTGCAAAGCCTGATATAGAACAACTGCACTTATTCTTTGATCGCGAAGGAATCTTTCCTGGAATTTTTCACCGCGAGAAGAACGCCCCACTGCAATTTGTTCACGACGGCGACCGTCAAATCTCATTTCCCACGGTAAAACGGAACCATCACAGTTCCATCCACACGTCTTTCCACAGGATAGTGCTAACCATCAATGCCTCATCAGTTCACAGCAACCCGCCAACGTAATGTTGGCGGGGCACTATGAATCTACATCAGACTTGAGATGACGCAACCTGGTTGAGGTGATTATTGAAATCACCCACCATTGCCGTCATCATTATGCGAACACGGTATCCCTGAGATCGAAGACGTTTTGCCAACGCCTTTGCAGCCAGGAGGCCCGTATTTCGTACGCCATCTCTTATTTTTGATCGGTCGTTGTCCGCAAAAATAATGATCTGTCGTATCTGTGTTCGCATGCTTTCTGGAACTTCAAAGTTCTGAAGCACAGATGAAGAGTGGCATGGCCATACAGTCATCCCATATAAAACGCTTGCTGACAGCGCTGTTTCAACGCCTTCGCTAAGCCCAAGCACACCATCACGGGGAACACCAATGCGAAATGCATAGCTGTTGAACCCGCAACCAGGCCTGGTCTTCTTCACGTTCTCTACGGGCGCTTTTTGCCCATCTGCCGTCAGGTAGGTTGTATGCATCTGCACCAACTGATCCTGAGGGGTATAACCTCTCAGCACCATCGCATCGTAATCAGCCAGATGCTGCGGACGATTCGACTCATCAGTCTCCCAATATTGGGCCTTTGTGTAGTGAATATCCTCTGGAATTTCTGTCAGTCCAGGCACGCGGCGATTCAGGTATTTCCATACCGGATCATTCGTTTGCACCTGGCGACTTTTGCCCCAAAGAAATTCAGTCGCGCGAAGAGATTTTTCAATCTTTTCGGCGCTGTTTTCTTCCACTCTTCTAGGCGCAACAAGCGCCTTCTTCAGGCCCGCCTCGTTGGATAGAGTCTGCTGATAGATGTGCTTGAAAAGCTGCTGTGCGGAGCTGAACCCGTAGTGCTGCATCATGAATTCGTAAGCACTTTCGTACTTAGAACTCGTGCAACCTTTGCAGACCCAACGCCATTTTTCGCTTCCGACCCCGATGTATCCGGCGCGAAAACCTTTTACTACCCCACAAATGGGGCAGTCCTGGTGCTTCTTATTGAACAGCTCGGAATCAAATCCGTCTGCAATAAGCAGCTTTTCCCAGTCATGAACGATCAAGCGTTGCGCCGTCTCGTCGTATGTGTAGAACATAGCCTCTCCTGTTTTGAAGAGGCCACGCCCATGGGGCAGAGCCCCTGTGGGTGATAAAGGTTGGCAAATTGCCAATTCATTAGCTGTGAACTAATGATTGGAATTTACCACCTTCATGACTCATCTTCAACTGTTTTCGGTTTCTAAAACAACACTTGCTTTAGAAACCGCACTCACCCCGTGGGGTGAATGCAGTTGTTTTGCTATGCAGCTTTCAGGATCTTCTCTGCGAAGATCTTTTCGATTGCATTTGGCAATTTTTCGATGCTGGGAACGTAGGTCGATTGCTCGATCCAGCGATGAATGTTCTGGGCTTCGGAAAACCCGATTCCCACAACTTCAATGCCCTGCTTCGCGGCCCACCGTATCGCGGCAATGACTTGAGCCCCATCGTCAGGCTTCCCGTCTGTCAGCACAGTGATCACCTTTCGGCGCTCGTTGCGCTGCAACAGAACCTGGCACTCCGCGATGATGGCCTGAGCCAATGGCGTAGAGCCACCGGCCGTAAGGCGTTCAAGTCTCGGCCTGGCATGTTTCTGGTTTTCACCGTACTCCAGCACCATGGTTGTCCCTCCAGGGCCGACGCTCGGAAATGCAGCAATTCGCGCCTTCGTGTTCGTAATTCGGCTCAGTCCAATTGCAAAGGACAAGGCAGTTTTGCAAACTTCATGAAGATGCTTTTTCATGCTTCCAGAGCGATCAACAAGCACCGTCATCGCCATCTCCATTCCTTGAGTGATCTGGCGGTTCTTGAAGACCTTCGTCTCACCTTGAGAGATTCGCATTGCTCGGCGCACATCCAGCCTTCCCCCGCTTGTCCGATACCCTGTATCTTTGACGCGCGTGTTTTGGAAGGTCTTGACGATTGCCGTAACCAGTTGCCCGTTGACAAACGTATCGGCCAAGTCCCTTGCGGGCCCCGTTTCGAATTGCTCAAAATCGGAGCCCCCGACACCATCACCACAGAGGAACGCCATGGCGTCTTCGAGCTGATCAGAATTGGCATCTGATTGGCTGTCGATTGCACAAGCTTGTTGGGCCTCAGCTTCCATTTCATCCCCCGCGTTCTGCGGCGAACTTTCTGTCGGCTGGCCCTCCATTTCAGACCCACTGTGCTCGCCAGAATCTCCTGCAGATTGAGCACCTTCTTGCGAAGAGCTGTCTGCCTGTTGTTCGTGGCTTGCTTGTTGAGCTTGCTCGGCGCTTTCGGTAGCCTGGTCTTGTGTGCCCTGCGATTGCTCGCCATCCCCACCGCCATCAGCTACCGCTTTCGACTGGTCAGCCCCGTCACCGCTTTCACCATCCCCCTGCTCGCCAGCCTTTTCGGGTTGGGAGGAAGAACCAGATTGCCCATCGGCCTCGTCTGATTCGCCACTTTGCTGCTGATCTGGCTCGTCGTCACTTTCAGGCTCAAAGGTTTTCCCTTGTTCCGAAAACAACGCTTTGGCAATCCTTGCAAAGTCATAGGTGGATGTGGCAATGACCTCACCGCTCACCGCCATGTCCGCGATCTGTTTGACCTTGGACTGATGGACAGGCTCTTGGGTGTAGCCCCCCAGAATCTCCTTTGCCAGCTTGAACAAGTCACTTTCGTGGCTTCCGCTCGCTTGGAGATTTGCTGCGAGAACTGCAGCCATGCACAGCGTTTGAATGCTGCGCTTTTCGGGGTTGTTCGCTTCTGCGTCCCGCATCGCTCCCAAGTAGGAAACGAGGTACTGGGCCGTGTGAGGCAAATACCCTTGCAGTGCCGAAACTTCGTAGCCCATCTGCATCGCAATGGTTGCGACACGCTGGAGTTCCGATGTTGGCCAGCAGGATTTACGGCTTCTGTCGAAGGTATTTCCGACGATAAACGCCAGGCCAATCTCTTCACTCAGGCGAGTTGCATCACCAGACAAGTGCGGCAGAGCCGCCTTGCCTTCTGCCATATGACCAATGATGGTCTTTGGATCGTTGGCTTCGGCCCCCCAAACGAACTCAGGCTTGCGCATGAGTCCGGGGGAAACCATAGCCTCGATCAACGCGTTGTTGATCATGGCCTTTTACTCCTTAGAAAAGGAACCCCATAGCATCAGATGCAAGGGGCGAGGGTTGAAAAACCGATGCCTGGCTGGCCTCGGATTGATGGGTTTGAATCTCCACCGGCTTTTGCTGAACAACTTCCTCCACGGGGGTGGGATCGGCGTCCTGCAGCTGCTGGCTTTGACCTGAACTCATCGTTTCCACAGTCTTCGCATAGGCCTGGTTGAACGAGTCAACGCGGTCAGCGAATTCCATGAGTTCGGCGGTTGTGGACTCGGGCTCGACTTCCACCACATCAGCCTGAACCTCTGCTTGCAACTGGGTAGTTGCTTCGAAGACGCTCCAGGCAGTATCGGCACTGGTTTGGCAGGCGATCTGTCCAAGGCGCGCAGCTTCTTCCGGGTTGGAGAGAAGACGCGCCATGTTCCAGACGGCCATCAGTGCCGGCCCATCAACACGCCCCTCAGCGGGCACCTGTTGCATGGTCCAGTCAATCACATCAGCCAGGGCGCCCGCAGCCACATCCACAAAAGTGAACTGCCGCAAACGATCTGCAATCCGCTTCACAGGGCGCAGGGTTTTCTGGGTGATGTAGTCACGTGCGTTTCCGTTTTCATTGACGAGGTATTGGCTCATCAACACAGACGCTTCACGTGCAGCTTCGCGATACAACTCGCCGCGCAAGCCTTGCAGCTTGGTACGGTAGTCGTTTCCAGCCTCTTCGTGCGCATCGTCCGTGGACGGGGGCGCAATTCGAAAGCTGTGAAAGTCGAAGCTCATCTTTCCGAAAACCATTTGCGCGTTTGGCAGGTTCTGGAGAAGATGTTGATTGCCAGGGTTGGCAGTCACCCAATTCGTCACCCATTGCTGGATGCTGGCGTCGAGTGTGATCAGAAGATCGGTCTTGAGTGTGTCGAAGTGCGCTTGAAGACTTTGCAGCTTCTTGAACACTTCTTTGAACTCATCCTCGTGGATGGCGTACCCGCCGAAGAGCTTGATGCCATGCGAAGCGAGAAGACGATGGGTTTCGTCTTTCAGCTTATCGAAGGGCTTCAGCTTGTCGGGATCGACCAGCTTGACGGAGCCAAGCGATGCGAGGCCGGCAGGAGGAAGGTTGATACCCTGAGGATTCAGGGCGGAAAGTTTGTCGGCTTTGATTGCGCGACGACCACTCCAAAGGTGGAACTCTGGGGCGACGACAACGATTTGGCCGTCGATATTGGTGGTTGCATTTTGGGTCATGGTGACACTCCTTGGAGAAGAAGCAGACACCTAGACCCGACGGGCTTGAGTGCCCGCGTGGGTTGAAGGATGGCTATAAAAGCCACAGACTGCGCTGTGCGCGATCTGGCATTGATTTTGCCATAGCGACCGCAATTGTCAATGTTGCAGACGAAAAAAAACCCCTTGGCCGGGTGGCCGAGGGGTTCATGCTTTATGGTTAGTACACAGTGGAAAAGCGACTTTCATTCTGACTTCGCTTTTGCCCCTGAATACCGCCCTCCTCAGAATTTCGCGGCCGTTGCTGGCGCGATTCCTGAGCTGGTCGCCGAACTTGCGGTTCGGGATTATGGTCATCGTATCCATGGTCATAACCACCACCTTCAGAGGAACTGGACTGAGGATAGTCCCGCCGCTGTTGGCTTTGGTTCTGGTTACCTGGAGCAGCACGGCCTTGACCCTGATTTTGCCCTTGGGCCTGTTGATTAGGCGCCCTGCGCTTTATCTCCAGGTGGATAAGTTTGTAGACCTTACGACTACGATTTTGCTGAGTTGATTGATCAACCCAACGACTGGTTTCTTGAGTACCAATTGCCGAAACTTCACGACCGGGCACCAGAGTATCGGAGAGCTTTACAGCCTCATCACCCCAAGCCACAAACGTGACGTATTCAGAAACATCTTCATAACCGCTGCCATCTCGCTTCTTTACGCTTCGTTTGGCACAGACATCAAATTCACATTTGACAGTCTGACCCACTTGCTGCAAAGGCGGTTGATCAGGAATAAAACCCTCAGCGAACACTTTAATACTCACCTTAGGCTCCCTTCTTCAGCACTTCAACGCGATACAGCTTTTTGAACCCCTTGGGTGTTGGCTCTGTTCCCATAAACACGAGTTTAACCGTGTCGCCGGCCTTCACGTTGCGCTCTCGCACTTCGCGCTCCAACTCCACACCATAGGAGGGCTTGATCGTACCGTTACAGTCAATTTTGAGGCAGAAGGACTTGAATGTTCGGTCGCCACTTGAGCGCTCGACCATACCCATCTCTGCCACCACACCGACTTGTTCATCACCCTTTGCGTGCCGCTGAACCGCATCACGCAATTCAGGAGATGAAACTTCCTTTTCCACGCTCGTGACCTTGTGGGCAGTGGCCCCCTGCATCAACGACTCAGCCGGCGCCTCCCGAACCTTTACAGGCTTGGATTTGACAGAGCTAAGGGTCAACAGGCGTTCCAGATCTTCACAGGTCTTCCGCTTCGCAGCGGTGAGGCGTGTGTCGTCCTGGTCCCACTTTATGTTGGTCAGGTAGTAACGTGGCTTCTTTGCACCAAGCAACTCTTTCACCTGGCTGTCGCGGATCTTGAAAACCCGTTTCACGACTCCTTCCTGCTTGTACAGGTAGAGAATCATGGTGCCAAGCTCCACGTCCTTCGCCGCCATGATTTTCATGGTGGTGATGAAGTCCGAGGGAGCAATCACCTTCACAGGCGATGCAATCGTATAAACAGCCTGGCCGGGGTTGAGTTTGGCCGAACGATATTCGTCCTTGCTTACCTCGGTTGCTGTCGTGTGAGCATTTGCGTTCAACTTTGCGCGTGCATACTGCTCTGCTTTGTTTTCGGTTTGACCACCGAAGATTCCCAGAATTGCTTTCAGAATCATTTTTACCTCAGAAGAAGAATGATGCAGGGTCGTTAACCGTTGCATCAGCAATCCAGACACTTCCTGATTGACCGGCCAAGGCCGATTTCAGAGTAAGCGTCATTTCATGCGGGATTGATAACCATCGGCACCAACTTTGAATGTCGGTTGATGGAGCTACGGCAGGCATGCCGTCACTGGCCGAATGAAGCGTCCACCCGTTACGAGTAGCCACTTCAGCCAGAAGGAGAGCGAAAACGGGTTCCGCTTTATTCGCAACAACAAACTCTGTGTTCATATCCTGGCTGCGAAGCCAATTCATGAGAGCTGTACGTTGTGACTGTTGAACCACCACCGCCGAAGCAAGGGATTCAATTTCCTTTACTGCTTTCGCAATATCGGATGGTTTGCAGTAGATGGCATATTTGCCTTCGCACGCATCAAAGTCAGGGTGCCTGGTTTGGAACCCCAACTTTTCGGAGAGGAAGGCCACATCAAGAGCTGGCTTGAAACCCTGTCGCAGTAGGTCGCCGATGTGGGTTCCTAGAGCTTCAAGAGCAATGTTCTTGGTGCTCTCCACCTTGCCATCCAACGTGTGGACTACATGGCGGATTGCCCCAAAAACACTCACGCCGCAAGCCCTGTTTCCGTTTTGGTAAACGGTATAGAGCTTGTGCATGTTCAGCCTGCGATCTTGAGGTACTCGTTCTTGACCTCTTTCCACATTTCCGGTGTTTGACCACCGAATGCGCGTTCCAGAGAGAAGAGCAAAGGATCTTCGCTGCGCTTTGCAACGCCACGAAAGCCCCAGGCCAGCTTTGCCCAGCGCGTGAGCACACGGGTGGACATCGGCTTGACAATCGCGCTGTCGTCCGCGTGGTAGAGGTTGCGAATACGGTTGGCCATTTTGACCATCACGCCTGCAACCATTTCCTGCTGTTCTGCAGGCATCCCAACATTGCTGAGATGCCGCTTCACGATCAGGGTTTCCACTTCCGGTCGTAGGTAGTCAACCTTCATCTCCATGAAACGATCATCCGTAGATGCGTCGTGGAGATGTCGGCCAGCTACCGCCAACTTACTTGCCAAACAGTTTTCAGTGAAGAAAACCCGGAAGTTCGGTTGCGGATAAATGGTTTCGCCAGTCTGGGGGACGTACACAGGGTAGCCCTCCATGAGCATATGCAATGCAAGCATCGCATTTGGCTCCAGTGCGTTGCCCTCATCGAGCAACACGCTGACACCCTCCATTGCGGCTCGCGCCACAGCACCATAGAAGAACTTGAACTTGCCATCACCTTGCGGGATGAACTGACCGATCAAGTCGTCTGCGGTTGTCCGATCATTGCAGGACACCGTGTACAGCGGCCAGTTGAGACGGGCATGCCATTGACTTACCAGAGAGGTTTTACCTGCCGCAGGGTCACCCTTCAACTTCAGCGCTTTAAGGCCGGATTGCCAGAAAACGAAGAACTCGCCGAGACGATCCTTGTCGAAGGAATATTCCTCCAACGGTGGCACGTTCACCCCACCAGATTCACCACTACAAATCTCAACTTGCGTGAGAGCGGGCATGGCAAATGCCTCGCCCAGGCTGATTTTTTTGCTAGGTGCAAAAGTTTGCATTTCAAACCTCTTCAATTTCTTCAATACGTTCAATCAGATCCGCAATGCCAGCTTTACGCAGGGCATGTTCAATTCCATTTTGGAGCGCTTCTCCGTTGTATCCCGAGCGAATGCAGCAGGATTGGAATGTGAAAGGGATTTGACTCGCGTAGATGCGTCTTACATGAAGCTTCCCGTTGTTGAGACGAGATACTTTCACTTCATACACATCAGGTTGATAAATCCACTGCAATGCCTCAAGTTTCCCTTTGACATTTTGGTGGCCAGCCAGCTGGGTGAGATGCCAATTAAGCAGCGCCTCGTGGAGAATGGCGTGATCGTGATCAGTCCAGTTCTCCGTCCCATTGGGCTCAGATCCAGCCACACCCTCTTCGGCAGCAATCCCAGGAGTTTCCTCCAGGTCGCCTTCGACAGTGAATGCAGCATCCTTCGTTGCCTCAATCAGCGGCTGTTCCAAGATTGCCAAAGCGCTCTTGATGCCGTGACCTTCAACGAAACCAGTAATTTCGACCTCTGCCTTGTGGGCAGGTGGCGTACTTTCAACCGGTTTTTCTTTACTCCAGATGGATGCAAAAAGATCCATTTGAAGACACGGGGATTTACCCCCGAACATGGTCCTTTCCATGATTTACTCCAAAAAAAAGCCACAACCCTTTCGAGTCATGGCATTGATGGATGGACAAGATAAACCCGTCCATATTAAGGTGTGGATTAACCACTTTTTTCGCACAAGGCGAAAACCAAAATCCAGTCATATTTAGACTTTGGTTGTCACCCTAAAAAAGATTAACCAAGTATCCACCCCGAAGGGCGGATACAGGTTAATTATTTAGCTGCATTTACTGCAGCATCAATCGCGGCTTGACGCGATTGAATTTTCTGAACGGCAGGTGCAGAGCTGTTGTCAGCCATTGCGGAAAAGCCAGCGATAACCACCAAAGCGGCCAAGATGATACCCATCAGCTTCATGATGAACTCCAAAGAGGAATAGACGAAGTTAATTCGTCAGGTTTAAGGAAATGCCCAAAATGGGCGAATGATTCGACTAACGCCGGAAGTGTGAACAGAGTATGTTCACACTTTTAAGTTGAAGCGCAAGCGTGAGCTTGGCAAATGATGGCGTGGACAGGCCACGGATTTCGCACAGGGCGAAAATTCAAAAGTTCAAAGTGACTTTAAACGCTTGAATTTTGACCCGTAAGGCAAAAAAAAGATAGCAAGGAGCGGCAAGACCATGTTGCTGCCACCCCTCGCCTCTTGTTTGTGCAAGGTTGTTTGCGTCTTCTGACGCGGCCCGATGCCGTCACATCGGGGGAGTTGTAGGGGCTGAGATATTTGTTCCTGTCTCTGCCGCAGGATCGCAGAGTTTTAACCCTGCAATGCAATCATCATAGCATAGCTTTTGAATGCCGCAAGCACTACCTCTTGCCGAAAAGTGGCTGCGAGTTGGCAATCAGGATGGACGTTGGGATAAGCGCCACGCAGACCCACATGGGGACGATGGATGGATCGATGTTTAACGGTGCGGAGAGATAAAAAAGCGGCGCAAACAACATTGGCATCACGAACCATAGCATCAGCGAGAAGGTCGCGGGTCGAATGCTCCCAAAGTTGTAGGATTTGATGACCCGTTGTGTGTACCCGTCGTAGATCGCTGCTGCGATGACAGGCACCAGTAGTGCGAACCAGCTCAAGACGATCAGGAATCGAATGCACACCACATAGAAGGACTGAATGAAACCCGTGAACACACTGTTCATCACTTTGAAAAGCAATCCGCCCGACCCTGATTGAGATCCAAATAAATCGAACTTATCCTGCTCCTTCTTGGTGTAAACGCCCTTTTCAGCCACCCGAACTGCAAGGTTCACTGGGGTTTCGCGAAAGAGAACATCCGCCTGGGTTAGCAGCATGCCCGTCCATCTCTTTCCAAGGGCATTCTCTGTAATTTTCAACTCCTGCTGGATGAATTCATTCATTGTGTCCCCTCGCCGGAGAAAAGGATTCACGCAAAGGCTCACTAGGAACAGGATCAACCAAAAACGGATGTGTGTCTGAATGGACATGCTTACCCCCTCTTAGAGCCTTCTTTGCAAAGCCATACCAAGCGACACATCATCAAGAGCAGCGGCCATCAACCGAATCTTGAATCCCAGGCGGCGCGATACCCCACGGTATTCGCTCACAGTCCGTACGTAGCACTGGCGCTGCAGCTTTTTTGCCCATTCATCGAAGGATGCGAATCGAAGATCCCACCTGGTCAACTCACCAGCGGAATCAATGCCGATGAAATCGAATTCCGCAAGCTTGGAGACACGCTCACACAGCTCATTTGCAAGAATAGATTGAATCTGACTGGCATTGCCCCCGACTTCGCGCTGATATGAGATTGCAGCATTTACCGCAGCGTCCATCGCCTCAACGATTAGGGGCACACCTCCACCCAGACGCAACGACGAGCCAACGGAACCGTTCACAGCAACGCAGGCACCCTGAAAAATGGGGTACGCATTGAGATGGTTGTTCAGATCGCCCACAGATTTGCTTTCAGCAAGCATACTTTCGACCCGAGCCGATGGGCTATACCTGCATTCTTCTAGCACCAGAAGATCCCCAATTTTCGCGCGCAGCAATTGATGCCCCCCGAATTGAACAACTTTACTCATTACTAAAATCGCCTCAGCCCATTGTTACTACCGGGATACGCCCCTTGTACGCCATTGTGCGATTCACAAGAGCAAGATATTGAAGATCTGGAAGCCCCTGCAGAATTTCAACAGAGACTTTTGGAACCTCCTTGTCGCTTATCGACCTGGCTGTTGTTGCAGAATACTCAAGCCCCGTGTCTTCAGTTTTGCTCCCTGTGCCCTTGTTCTCAGACATTAAAGATATCGATGTTTTACCGAACTTTTCGGCGATCATTTCTGCAGTTTCAATATCTTGAATAGCACCGACGATCAGGTTATTCATGTTCCCCATGAAGCGCTTTGCTGACGCTTGATCGTTTCCGAAAGCGACCACGAGATCTGAAAATGTCTGGCCTAGTGCCCAGATAAAGATACCGGCACCGCGCCCTTTGTTTGCTTGCTGCACGAGGGGTTCACACATGACATCACCCCATTCATCGACAAGCAGGTGAATTCGACGGGGCTCGCTACCATCGTCTCCATCAATCCCGTAGTTGAAGATTTCAGCAGCAACCGATGCCATATCCGCAATAGTCATCGCGGCAAGTGCTTTGCCCACGGACGGGTCGGCAAGGGCATCTGTCCCCATGTACAGAACATGCCCACCACTGACAATTCGCTTCATGTCCATGATCGGACGCGTGTCTTCGGCATCCTCATAGTCGGGCGAAAGCAGATCCTTCAGATCATCCGTGGTTAGCTTCGTGAGCATTGGCAAGATGCTTGTGATCATCTTTCCGAACCATTCCTGCGAGGTCATGACGATGGACAACAGACCGTTGATGTCGTCGCTCTTCATCGGCAAACCCGCCTCTAAAGCTTCAGCTTTGGTCTCAGGAATCTCCGCGTAGTAGACCTTTACCATTGCCGTCAGCTCTGGAATGCTAGTTTCAATATCGCCCTTCTTTGGCCTGCCCGCAGACCCGCCAGCATTCAAAGTCTGCTCAACCCTGTCCAGCAATTGCGGGGCCTCCTCGGAAAAGAACTTCTTCAGCACCTTGTAGGCAATGCGCTCAGTTGCGGAACGGCTTTCCATGGCGCTTTTCAAAGTGACCAGGTTCACCCGCATGCCTATGTACTTCATGGCGCTAGTGATCCGGTGAACGGCATTCCAGCAGAAGCCAGTGAAAGAATCGTCGTTAGTGCTTCCAAGCACCAATGAAATTCTTGAGGCCACCTGGGAAACGCGGTCCCAGTTCTTCAACAGGTCAAGCCGAATCGATTCAGATGCAAACGCGGGGTGCAGCATCATGAATTTTTCTGGCTTGCCAATGTGCTGGCACGCGAGTCGGCAGATCTGACGCAGCTCTTCATCGCCCTTGGGGTCAATCACGATAACCGTGTCGCCTTTGGCGATCAATTGGGTCAGGATCAGTGCGGCCAACCTTGTCTTAATGGCACCAGTGGTGGCGATGATGGCGCAATGACCCTTGAGCGCATCCATGGGCGTCAGAACGTCCTTCTCGTTTGCTTTGGCTTCAAGGCCGTGAACCCATTGCAGCCCGCGCATATCCGAAGGCTTGTGCTTCATTCCAAGCAACTTCGTCACCCACGGCTCTGGATAGATCTTTTCGGTGTCGTGCTTACTCAGCTCATACGCAATAGCGGTATGGCGCGGCTCCCAGCGCCAGCCACGCCCAAGCCAAAGGTTGTTGCCTATGGCGGGCATAGACGCGAGAAGGCTTTTGACGGGCAGAATTTCAACACTTGAACCAACCAAGGCCAGCTTCCGCTCAACAAGATCACGGCCCTTATATCCTCGCCAGAGCCCCATGCCGACACACAACGCAACCAGGGATATGCCCGCGAAAATTCCGATACTGAAGACGGCAGCAATTGCCAGACACCAAATGGCTGAAATGATCCACACAACTGCCGCCTTCGCCTCGTAAACGGGACGGAGGTAAGTTCTATATTCGATTGTCATTTTTCAGTCAGATTCAGCTTGTCTGTGAGAATTCTTGCCAATAGGAAATACTTATCTTTCACCGTGCTATTCGGAGCGACAGGAAGTTCGTGCATTTTCCTCCCCCTTGCTTTTGGATCGGCATGCAAATAGCCAGCATCTCCCAATTTCGAAAGAAAATTCGGCGGGCTGAGCGTGATTCCATCGAACGAATCCCAGGGAACGGCCACATACTTTTCAGAAAAAATGAGCCTGTCCTTGAACTTCTCCGTCTTCAGTTTCTCAATCAGCTTTACCAATTGCCCAGAGATTAGCCCATCATTAATCGACTTAATTACACCGTGCGGAAGTATTTCTTTATAGGTAAGCTGCGGTGTCGTTACGTTAATCTTTTTAGACTCATCTGGAATGTTTTCCTTGGCCCCTTGATTCTGCTCATCGGGCGGAACCTTATTGACAACTGGATCAGTATTTTCTTTTTTTGCCCCCTCGTCCGTCGCCACTACGCCAATGGTTGCAGCAAGCGGATCTGCTGACGGAGGTGGAGGTGTGAGGATTTCATTTTGATCCTCATCTTTTGCTTCATCTGCTGCGACCGCTTTACCTGTGGCACTCACTTCCAAAGCTTCGCGAACAGGGGAAACTTCCGTTTTGACTTCGGATTTAAATTTGCCGTCGTTTAACGCCCCCGACACCGCAATTGGTGTGGTTTTAGAATACTCCTTGGGGTCATAATCTGGGATCGCAATATTTGGTTTAAGCAACTTCAAGGCACTCGTAACCACCCCATCTGAATCGGTCACATCGTGGAAAGCACCACCCAGCTGATCAATCTTTATTAAGGATTCATCGGCCATCATCGTCAAAAGCCCTTCAGGGCTTTCAGGCGCCTGCCCCATTCCCTTGGATGCAAGTTTTTCAATGATGTCCTGAGCAGCCGCTGGCCACTGCATGTAGACACCTGTTGCATCCACATGCAATGGCGGTTTATTAATCGACCACTTGCCGTCATTCAATAGACTGCGCAGGGTATCAACGATGTGTGGCGCAAGATGCTGTCCGAACTTCACCCGGCCATAGTTGCTCGGCATCCGTGCTTGCTCAAGCGTCAGCGCCTTCTTCCACATGCTAGACAGAACGTCGTATGCAATCGAGTTGTTTTCTTTTCTGATGCCTGCAGCGACTTCAATTAGTGCAGTCATCATTTGTGGAGAGCCCAGCTCCAACCACTCAATGGCCTTGTCGCCAAGAATATTGACGGCGAGAGCGCTGCCGTTAACGCTAGGCCCCGGCTCAATATCAACTCGCGGCCAAGCCAAAAACACGTGGTTGACTTGTCCCTCTTGGCTCCAGGAGTCCAAACTCTGTTTGCGTGCCGGCCACGTGACCCCTTTCGCCTGCACGCGGACAGATTCAATCGTTTTGCCAATCGGCCAGAGCAGACCTGCGCCAAAGCAGATATAGCGCCAACGAGTTTCAAGTTTGTGCCGATCCTCAACACCCAACATGCCCGTGAAGATTCGACCATCTGCGGCCTGGAAGCTTAGAAACGCCAAGTCAAGAGCTGCGCGGAAAAGGCCTCCTGGCCCTCCAAACTCACGGTCTTGTGTGGCCGGGAGGTTCTGGATGTACGCGGCAAGGTTCTTGATCGGAACAAGATAACGTTCTTCGAAGATCGGCGCAGGTATCGCAGCATGGGTTCGAATTCTGCTGATGAGATCCGCCTGGCCATCCAGTAGCTCCTGAACTGTTGCCAGCGGCAACCCACCGTCCACGGGAGGATATTGGACTTGACTTTCTACCTTTGGCGCCCCATACGAAATCTCGCTTTTCGCGCGCTTCGATTCAGCTGTGGCAGTTGCTTTAGTCCAGAAGAGCTTACGAAGGAATGACATACCCCATTTTGGCGCTCCTTCTCTTTTTCTCATTGCCGCACAACCGCCGCTTACGGTCATATGGGCAAATTTTTAATGCATGCAATGACTCCCACGGTAAAATCTAAGCACAAGCCAACGCTTGCCCTCGCTTATGCGAGCCTTTTTCACCCAGTTGGGGCCACCCCAATTGGTGTGGCTCCTTTTTTTTTGGAGCCACCATGATCCCTCTTGAATCAAACGAGCTGCTTGCTCTGGTTGAAAAGTTCGCTGCCAGCAGCGTTCTCGAAGCCATCAATCAACAGCAAATTTCCTTGGATCATGCGCAGCTACTCGCTGTCTTGTCCAAAGAAAAGCAGTCAGATGCAGTAAACGCGATCAGCGCACTCGACACCCCCCCAAGTGTTGACGAGCTTCGCCACAGCATCGAGGCCAAAGCTTCACGACTAGACGTTCTTCCTTCACAGAAAGATGTGGACTCACCTTGCAAAACGTGTATTCACAACACCACTGTGTCATCGAAGGTGTTTCCTATCCACGCCGCCCCAGGTCTGTGCACCAATGGCGGCTGCAGCCTTGTCAGCACGGTTGGACAACCCTCTGGCAAAACGAGGCAGCAATCAACAAGCGACAAGCAGACGGAAAACACCAAAGCCATTCGTGACATTCGCGATAGGCTCTGGCGCTCAAGTCTGAAGAGATTCGTGGTCGAAGCAGATCGAGGCTTAAACCGCGTCCTGCTCTTGTGCATGCTTGCTGGCGGATGGAAGACAACAAGTGACTTTGGCGAATCCATCTTCAAGCGCAAAGTAGACCCGGTGCGCGCACTGGAGATCGCACGAACGATGGATGACCCTGCAGCCCTTACCTGCGGTCTGCATGAAATTGCTGCCAACCTTGTCGATGAGGCGCCAATAGATCAAGTTCGAGAATTGCTGAAGGCTCTACATGTCCCCCTGGGGCGGTATTTCCCCATGCAAAAAAGATTTCTCGATAACCTTGACTTGGCTGGAATTTCCCTCGTTGCCAAAGAGCTAGGCGTTGACGAAAACAAGGAACTCAAGCTGGCGCGGGAAACCGGGCTCAAAGAGTATGCAAAGGCAGTTGCCAATGCAATCTCCGATGACCGCTTGAAGGACTACGTTCCTCCTGATCTGCGACCGTAATGACCATGAGAAAGCACCCTGGGTGCCTTCTCATGTATCATGCAGACACCTTCGTCCTCGTGGCGATTGTGGTCTAGTGCCACCCCTTAACCACGTAGATTTTTATCTACGATCATTCATGTGGACATCGCCTATGGTTATTTTCACATGAACGTAAATCTGTGATTTGACAGCTCATTCCTTGCGCAAGCTTGGTATGAGCTTCTGATCAGTGCGCTGTAAGGCGCGCTTTCTTTTGTGGCGCCCGCAGGCTAAAGAATTCCATATTGGTGTTCTTTGGCCTGCGGGTGCCACTGGCATCTCGGTGTCATGTGTGCACTCTGCGGGAGATCTTCACTTCCCAGGAGCGGCATCATGGAACTTGTTATTTTTTCTTTGTGTGTTTTTACCGGAACAATGATCAGTGCTCCGATTTTGCGTGTACTGCGCAAATGAGGGCGGTGTGAATCCAGTGGCACACATATTCAACAAAAAAGGGGGCAGAGTAATCTGCCCCCTTTTTTATTTTGGGAACGGCCAGATGCTATTCAATCAGCCCGTCCCCCTCTTCCTCTTCGGCAGCGAGCGCAGTCATGACAATAGGTGGTTCAATTTGGACATCTTCATTTTTGAACCCGGCCTCTTTCATAAAAATTGGCATTTTCCCTGAGAATGTCACATTGAGCTTGCTTCGGGCGCGAGTCATCCCCACGAACATAACGCGCCTCTCGGCTGGGCCGGCAGTAATCGTACTGTCGTCATCCCGCTCATCTGCACCAATAATGTAGACATCATCCCACTCCAAACCTTTGCTGCCGTGCATAGTTAAAAGCCGAATTTTCCCCTCTTCGCATTCCTCTTTTTCCTTCGTTCTGAGAAGTCTAATTCTGCTTTTGAGGTGCCCAGAAATTTTAAGCAAGGCCTTCTCGGCATGTTCTAGGCCCGATTTCATACGCGTCACTTTTGGATGGTCTTCACCATTCTTTTTTGCGACCGCACCGAGTGAAGAGTACCAATTTGGAAAAATATTAATCGACTCTCTTATGATTAACTCGTAGGCATCAGCGTCTGCAGCCGGATCATAAACTTCAGCGGCCTCCTTTGCCTCATTTCGCCATTTACCGAAAGCTCGCGACATTTCCTCAAGCACACCTCGCTCGACGCTTGAAACATCTGGCAGATCCGGCACATGTCCACGCCTGAATGCAAGCTGCGTGGTTTGCAGTCGCGTCAGCATTCCGTTGACGGTATTCCGGTCGAATCCGAGCAGCCCCATGGTTTGAGACAACATGTCAGCCCCACCAGACATCCAGAAGGTCATCATGGCCGTGTATGCGGCAATGTCATCCCTGTCCCATAGTGATGAACCCTGCCGGTGATATGGAAGGCCGTATTCCTTGCAAGCTGATTCGGCAGCATCGAGATTGATGTTCGTTCGAGACAGGATTGCGCAGGAGTACGGTTGCTTGAGGTTTTCGGCAATATGGCCACATATCCAGCTGGCCTGCTCTACCAATGATGCAAAACTTGACAGCCTGACTACGCCCCCAGCCCCTTTTATCGCAACCTGATTCTTTTCGATGCGATCAGGGTTATTGAATCGAATCAACTGAGTTGCATGTTTGACGATCTCCTCTCGACTTCGAAAGTTTTCGGCAAGACGCACGACCTCAGCATTGCATTCATTTCGAAATTTGATCATGCCCTTATATCCGGCCGCAGCCCGCCAGTCATAAATCGTTTGATCATCATCGCCCACCAACGTTGTATTGCAGCCGTTTTGGGCCTGTGTAATGGCTATCTGAATCTGAAGCTCATCGCAGTCCTGGCCTTCATCGACCAGCATATGAGTGAATGGCAGAAGCGGCATATTTCCATCGCGCATCTGTATGGCCACTGTGCGCTTGACGGTAGCCAGATCTATCATTCCACCTGCGCGAAGCCAGTCGTAGTAGGCCTCAATCAATTGAATTGAATCAGGCGACTTTTCCCTGATTTCCTCCAACAACGGTTCACGTTCGATGACGGCCTGGTATGCATCAAACCATGGAGCATGGTTTTCAAACTTACCAATGTCCAGTTCTTTGCATAACTGCCATATTCTGGGTGCCTGGGCTTGAGGGCTAAGAAGTTTCATCCGTCCGTTGGTCATGATCTTCATGTGCCAGAGCGTGAGTGAATCGAATGTGCTGATTCGAAGTCGCTCTTCTGACGGCGCCGCCCGCCCCATGTCTTGAAATCTCTTTTCGAGACGTTGACGCATCTCAGAACTCGCTTCGCGAGTGAACGTGGTCATCAATACTTTATTTGCGGGATCAGCAAGTATTGTCATAACCTTCTCAATACTCGTGCTTGTTTTTCCAGAACCAGGGCCCGCGAACATCACAAGATTACCCTGCCAGTCAACCGCTGCTTGCTGTGAACGCGTGAGTGCCATACGTTTCCAAAAAAAACCCGACTCCACGAGTCGGGTCTTCGAGATGTTTGAGAATAACTGTTACTGCAGTTTGGGCCTGCTCATGCAGGCACAGCTTCGGCGGCAGGAGCAGCGTTAGCCTGTTGTTCTTTCGCTGCTTTAAGGCCAGCGATAACGGCCACTGGGTCAGCGTTATCCGGGATCTCAATGCCACGACGATCAGCTTCCAACTGTGCGTCAGCGTGATCTTCAGCGGCCTTCTGGGCATCGATGGTCTGTTTCAGCTCGACATCATCAGATTGCTCAGCATGAATGCGCTGAGCTTCTTTGCGCATCTTGATGGATTCGTTTCGGATGGTGCCACTGAAAGATCGGACAGCGGCCTTGGTTTGCACCTCCTCCTTCTTGCGCTCTTCTGCCGAGAGAAGGCCGTTGAGGGAGCACGTGCCCGTCAGTTGAAGCACCTCGTCCTGCAACTGCAGGATCTTGAGGAACTGCATCATGTGGCTGTGAATGATGGGCACCATGAACTTGCGGCTGTGCAGGTAACCGGCATCGACCTGGTGACCATTTGCGGTGACCACTTCACGGAGCCGATCACGCTTGCCCGTGAGCAGCTTCTGAATTGCATCCAGTTTCGTTGCAGAAATCTGAATATAGTTTGTCAGGATTTCTTCGTTGAAACCGCGCCGACGCCGATAAACGATTTCCGCGAAGAGATTGCGCGACAGCACTTTGTAGTTCTGCCGGTATTCCTGCCAAACAGGTGGCGAATAAAACTCCGCCTCTCGAAAAACGACAGGATCGGTGAAGCGATCCATGTAGTCGTTACCGAAAACCTCACTGAATGCGCGGCGGTGGCGGTCATCAAAGAGGATAGAACTCTCCGTGCTCATATGAAACTCCTGTAGGTCGTACTTTGGGACTTTCATTTATCCCACCGCCATCCATCTCTGGACACAGTACCAACCGACCCATACGGGGAGCGTTGCCGCGCGAACGTGCACTTACTTGTTTGGGGGCCTGTTTTCCGAGCGAACCACCTTCCTTCCGAACAGCTTTGCCATGCCTTCTGTGTGAGCGATCTGGACGGCCGAAAGAGTCACGTCGCTTGTTGGCCATGCATTGGCCATCGCCAAAACGACATCGTGCCCACCTCGCCATTCATCACGCAGAAAAATGAAAGGCAAAAATTCTTCGTAGCAGATGACGACTCTAGCCACGGCGCCACCATCAAAGTAGAGCCGATTGTCCCTGGTCCAATCAATTGTGAATCGGTCCTTTCTCCACGGCGCCCACATGGACAGTAGCGCTGGATTGCTCTGGTTGACAATCTGCTCAGCCCCGCTGGGGCTCAGATACAAGGCTTGATTCAGCCGCGTTCCATCTTCCTGGGTTACTTCGCGGCCGACGACCGCTCCGACATGGATGTGCTCCAGGGTCGATTTGATCATTCGGTGATTGAAGCCAAAGCTGCTGTCATAGGCGCCCAGGGTAGTCTCGGAGAAAAGCAAGATCAGCCCGTCCTCGTTCAGTCGGCGTCCAACACCCTTGATGATCTCTCCGAGCTTGAGGTATCGATCCACCGTGCTTCTATCGCTCGACGGCGGCTCCCCGAACTGGGTAGGCACAGCTTGCACTTGGCCAGCCCCCCGCATCTCCAGTCGTGGTTGGGTCCAGGAAACGACCAGCAGTGCCGGAATAAGCACAGTTAGGGTCTTCACACGCTCAATCTTTGGCAACCAGGCAAAAAGGCCTGTGATACCCAGCGCCAGGATGATCCCTATCCATCCCATGCCTTCAAGGGCGTTGCCCCAGCCGTATAGTGGATGTCCGCCCTGCAGCACCGCGAAGAATGGCAGTAGAGACAACAGGAACCCCGCCAGCACGCTTGCCACACAGGTCCAGCGCTTTCCGGCCTGCACCCACCAGGCGAGGGCCCATGGCATTGCACCGACAATGCCAAAGACACTCCAAGCGAACAACCCCATCCAGATGGAGTCAAACCACGCGCCGATGAAAATCACAGCTCCACGAAGCACCGCGAGGTGATAGCCTGCTGCGAACACATAGACGTTAAGCCGACTGCTCATCAGGCTAAGACACAACGGCATGGCCAGTGCAAGCAAGGCCGTGCGCCCCTCCCCCCAAGCCGCCCAGCCAAGGCAGGCACCAAGGGCGAAGACAAGAACTAAGCGCGCCGTCCGGTACTCACGTGCCTTGCCTTCCCGGAGCTTGTGCAACCAAGAGTGAGCGCCGGCAAAATTCAAGAATGGTGTGTTGATCAAGATGAGGGTCGTTCTCTGAGAGGGTTTTCATGCAAATTGAAAGCACCTGGTAGGTGTCTGCAAGATGCACGCGCAAAGCGTTGTTGCGCTGACCCTGGCGAAGGCTTATGAGCAATGATGCTCCTTGATCCGTTATGCGCAAGTTCTTGTTTTTTTCAGGCCCATGCGCCAAGAACTCAACAAGGGTATTTGCACCGCCATACCCAGCCATCATGGCCGTGAAGACAGGAAGTTCACGGCGGGTTAGTTGGAAAGTAAGTTTGTCGCCCCAATCGTAGGTCTTCGGCTGCGTACAAGTCGCAGCCTCAAGCGAGACGGTTGCCAGCCCCGACTTCAAGGAATCGGTTTCGAAGGTGAAGGCCGACTTTGATCCAAACAGCTTCGCCTGAAGCTGCGTGGCCCTTCTGTCGTGTTGGCTGGTGCGTTCTTGGCTCACAAACAGGCGCCTTAATCCCTGCGGCCAAACGAGCCACGCAGAACACCACCAGCGTGAACTTTGTACGAGTCGGCCTTGAGAGATCCAAACATCTTTCCCGTGGCTCCAAGGTGCACCACACCTTCAACGATGCCGTTCTCGCACTCCACAACACCGAGCACGTATAGGTCGCCGCGCACGTTCAGACGCCCATTGATTCGACCCGACTCCATCACGACCATCGGACCGTTGCTGATCGTATAGGAGCCGCCTTTCAGCTCGCCCTCAACAAGCAACCCAGTGGAACACTTGTAGTCCCCGTTGATGGAGCTGCCCTCCGGGATGCGACTTTGGATGTTTGCGGTCCCGAAGTTGATTTCAATATTCTGTTGCATCTTCAGTCCATTCTGAGCTGACCGGCTGATGTGTTCGCGGTGCCACCTGCCGGGTTGACGCTTGTTAGAACCGCGCCGTTGGGCAGGCGATCACCCACACCGACCATAACGGGTAGTTTCGTGCGGGGATTGGTCACAATGATGGCGTTTCTTGTGATGTCCAATACCTCGACACGCTGAATGGTTGCAGGCCCTTCTTGCATCGAAGGAGCCCCAATCTGGCGCTCCCGAATGGGCTTTGCAAATCCATCATCGCTTGTTTCGCTCAGCCTTCTCGCCTTCGGTTGTTCACGCTGTTCTGAGGGCCGCTGCTGAACTGCTACAGCCCTGGGCGTTGGCTCCTTTCGGACAGAAGGCGTTGGCTGTGCCTGCTTTGCAGTCTCTGCTTTGGTTCTTGGGACTTCGCTCATTTTCGGCAGATCCACGGAGGGGGGAGCACTCAGCTTGACCTGTACTGCAGGAATAGGCTCTGCAGGTGGCTTCTCTTGAGGCTGAGCGCCGCCCCTGGCAACTTCAGGTTTCACCACGGATGATCCGGACTGCTCTGGTTTGGCGCCCTGCTCTCTCTTGTCGTCACCCCCTCCTCCCGTGAGATCAAGGACGGTAATAGGTGGAACAGTTTTTTCTTCAGGTTTTTGTGATCTCTGCTGGGCCGACTGCGAAGGCCGCGCCGTGTTGTTCCCAACATCGACCTGCGCTGGTGGTGGCACTATCACCGCGTTAGCGGGCACGGTGTACGGAGAAGGAATACCAGGCAGCGCTGCTGCTGATGTCTGGATCTCAGTGCTGCCAGAAGCAGTATTTGCCGCCGCAAGAACGGCCGCAGGAACCAATGCGCTGCTCTCCGGCGTGGGAGGCGCCTGCAAGGGCAAGGCAGGCGTTGGTGCCGTCCCTTTATCGCCTGACACGGCTACTTGCGCCGGAGGTGCTTCAGCTGGACGCGCCAGCGCTGCAATGCTGGCGGGTAGCGCGACTGACGTACGCAGCTTTTCAGAGCTGGCGTAGCCAAGGCCAAGAGCCGCTGCGAGCACCAGAACACTTCCCGGCGCTTTGTTCCGGCGCAAAACATCCACCGTTCGAATCAGCGGATGAAGGAGTTTTCCTTTTCGCGTCGAGAGTGGGTATCCCATGTTCAGGATGACCCCCTCCCCTACAACCAACCTGTTCAGATCCATGTTCGTTAGACGGCCGCCTCAGTAACCGAGGAGGCTCTTTTGTTGATGACCGCAGCCATAGGGTTCTCGGCCTCGGTCTTGAACGGAAAAAGGACCGACTCTGCAAGCTTCCCATCGCTGGTTTTCGATTGCGCTTTCACCTTGGCCATTTGGAAGGGTGGCTCGCACGAATCAGGCAATTCATCCGCAAGATTGACCTCGAATGCCTGCTCCCAGTTCTCGGTGATTTCTTCGCCAAGTTGATCCATGCGCTGCGCAGTCTCTCCTGTCAGCGGCGAAGCATCAACAGCATTGGTGCGCAAAAGCGTGAGCGTGGTGAAGGGCTCAAAACCCGATCCGCGAGTGGATTTCTGCCAGGTCTGCAGGTTGAACATCTGGCCGGTCAGATTGCCGAACCGGGCCTTCGCATGGTGTAGGGCTGCGAGGATCGCCGAATAGGCGTTCTCAGAGTTTGTGCGTACCTCAAATGCCTGGTCATTCACAAGCACATCCGCACGGGCCTGGAACGAGCACTTTACGCCGTGGTGCTGCACAAGCTTGCAGAGCTTCGGCCCCTTGCATATCCGAGCATGACGCGCCCCGGTCGTGACATCGACCAGTACGGCCTTCTGGCCATTCCCCGTGCAGATGGGCATCCCTTCAAAACCGTCAGCCCAGCCCTCATAGCGAGCCCGGATGTTGTGCTCGGGGCGCTCGAAATGCAGCCGAATAGGAATCCACTTCAAACCCCCCTGCCCTGTCTTCCCCTTCAAGTCCTCGTGTAGCGGGTGTCGTTCAAACCCGTGGGAATCATCCAGGGAATCAGGCGCGATAGGACAGTGAACATGGGAGACAATTTCCAACTCCCCCGAATTCGCTTCATCAACCTTGATGACTCCAACGGGCGGTATGGCATTGATTGGCTTGAGATGTTGCATTGCGATTCCTTTTCGTATATGAAACCACAGAACATGGGCTTGTCAAATTAGCTTGCGCTTCACCTTCGACATGCCGCCTATTAATGCATCATTTTTCCTCTCTGCGTCCTCATTGACAAAGGCATTGAGCATTCACCATCTAGCCATTGGTATATCTCGGCGATTCGCTTTTCAGCGACGTGCGTTGATTTCATTTCCCATTTAAGGCAAATGACAGGGCGTTCATCGCCGCCCTGGATGAAAAGCTGGAATCGATAATTTCCCGCCTTTGCCAAGGCAAGGCCAACTCCGTGGAAGACATACGTTTGCCGTATTGCCTCAAGCCAGCGCTTGACCCCCTGATATAGCCCTTCGCTCAACTCCATTGGAGGCAAGCACTGAACATTATTTGCATGCTCAGCCTCCTCTCCAATGTTGAGCTGCAAGGTGCCCTCTAAGAGCCGGCCGAACTTTATGGCATCTTCGGATGGGGTCGCTTTGACCGCAGGCTTTGAATTGAACCCGCTGGCAGTGCCAATCGCGAAGCACAATCGAGGCAAATCAGGGGCCGCACCGGCAACGTCCGCTTTGAACTTCAGAGGTGCGCTCTTGCCGGAGCCAGAAAACACCTTGCAAGCCTCATAGATCTCACACGGATTCATCTTGGCCACAGCCGAATGAGGGACCAATCCGGACAAGTGACGGATTTCTGCCCCGCTTGAGAACATTGACTTCAGCGCGTGGAGCAGAAACCTGCTGCCAAAGGGCACGATAGCGCCATCTGAGCCAGGAAGAATTTTTTCCGAACCATTCTTGACGATTACCGGCGCCACCCAGAGAAGAGAGTGTTTATATGCTCGTGACTCGTCATTAATTGCAACGACATTGGTTGAATTTATGCGAATCACATCGCTCGCCCTCTCCGGGGAAGGCGCTGACTCCAAAAGTCTAGAAACACTCTCGGCGTCGTTGCTCCTTATTGCGTTGACCAGCTGAATTGAAGTCCATGTATTGCTGTTGATTTCGTACTCGTGCATAAGCTCACATCTCATTGATTTGTCAAACCTTACATGGATTTTGGCTTCGTGCAAGTATGTAGGTTGACTTGCGCAGATGGCGCCCAGGTGTAATCTTGACGCATGACCACCGCACCTAATCTTCACTTTGATTGCGCTCGTAAGGCAAATAGCAATAGCGAATACCATTCGGATAAAGACATCCTGAGTAGCACCATGCTCAAGGAGGCATTGGTAAGCCCGTTGTCATTCATCCACGCTCTGACTTCGCACACGACCCCGACTGCGGACATGTGCTTTGGCTCCCTTATGCACGCGCTGGTCATGGAACCCCACACGGTCAATGATATTGTCGCCATAAGTCCCTCCCCGCTCAGCAGCAACACCGAATCGCGGAACTTTCGCGCCGCCAATCGTGATCGGTTTTGCCTCTGGATCGGTGACTTCGTGAAGGCGCAGCTCCTGGCCGACAAGACCCTGAATGAGAAGTTCAAGGGCCGTCATTTCTACAAGTATGTTGAAGAGTCTGTGTGCGAGCAAAGCATCTACTACACCGACCCCACCACCGGCCTCAAATGCCGTGTGCGGCCCGATATTGAACACCCTGATTTCACATTCGACCTAAAGACGACACGGTTTTTCGGTCCTCGTGAATTCCAGCTCGACGCAATCCGAAAGCACTACGACCTCTCTGCGTACATGTACTCCTACGCACGAGTCCTTGCAGATTCACAAGCAACTGGTCTTGTCGTAAACCCAAAGCCCTTTGTGATCGTACCGATCTTCAAGACTGAGCCCTATGGGGTCTTCTTCCGCACGTGCACGCCCGACTTTATCGCGAATGGTGGCAAAAAATACCAGTCGGCGCTGCAGACTATCGCAGCTTGCCGCTCAGCTGATTTCTGGCCATCGACCTCTGGTGAACTGGAGCTGGGAATTGATCACTGGCAACAGTTCGACTCGAAGAGCGCCCCCTGGCTCGCCGCTTTGCAATGACATAGGTGGGCGCCTCATCTGAGTGCGGGTTCATTGCAGGCGATATTTTTTCTCGACAGTTTGTCCAAACCCACGAAGCTTCCGCGCACACGAGGTTTGGTTCTCAATGGATGGCAGCACTTCGAATCGGCGCTCGATGTCCGAAAGATCGAAAATCGCGTCGTTTTGATCTCTGCAAAGCGCGTAGTAGGCCTCCCGGTGCATCGGTACGCCGGCCAACTCCAGGCATCCTGCAATCTCCCTGTGATCTTGCACATCCCAGGAATGGATTGGGGCCACGTTCAAATCTGTCCCTGAAAATACATCCGCAAAAAAACTCTGGCGCTGACAGTTGAACCCGGCTTTGTTGCACAAGTCGGAAGATAGACGCAATGCCCCCAGCCCCAGACGCAGCTATGCCATGGCACCCACGGGCACCGTGCTCGGGCGCCCGAGTTGCGTGAAACGGTTGAGCAGAGCCACACGCACATGCAACTCCACCACCTGCCGCTCAAACGTGCGCGCCATCACCCGTTGGCCCAGGCGTTTGAAGCAGTGCATCTTGGTCTCCACCAGACTTCTGCGGTGATAGCCGCTCCACTTTTTCCAGATGCTGCGCCCCAATCTGTCACAGGCTCGCAGCGCTTCGTTGCGCGCATGCGCTCCCACCAGGGTCGCCTTCCACGTCTGGGCGTTCTTGCGCGGGGGGATCACCGCCTGCGCATTTCGCTGGGCAATCGCCGCATGGCACGCCTTGGTGTCGTAGGCACCGTCCCCACTGACGCTGGCAATCGGCTCATCGGGTGGTATCTGCTCCAGCAACTCGAGCAGCATGGGCGCATCGCCCACGCTGTTGTCGGTCACCTCGATGGCCCGGATCTCCAACGTGTGGGCATCAATACCCAGGTGCACCTTGCGCCACTGGCGCCGGTACTCGGCACCGTGCTTCTTGCGTTTCCATTCGCCTTCGCCAAGGAACTGAATGCCGGTGCTGTCCACCAGCAGTTCCAGTGCGGTGGTACTGGCTCGGTAGGGCAGTTGTACCTGCAAAGTCTTCTGGCGTCGGCACACGGTGCTGTAGTCGGGCACCCGCCAGTCCAGGCCTGCCAGACGCAGCAGGCTTTCAACCATGCCCAGACTTTGACGCAGGGCCAGACCGAACAGGCACTTGATGCCCAGACAGAACTGGATGGCTGCGTTGGAGAAGATGTGCTGGCGCCCGCGTTTGCCGCTGGATGGGGCGTACCACTGCATGCCTTTGTCCAGCCAGATTGTCAGCGACCCTCGGGCTTTGAGCGCGGCGTTGTACTCTGCCCAGTTGGTGGTCTTGTAGCGGGCCTTGGAGCCCTTCGGTTCACTCATGTCTCGAGGCTACCAGCTCAGCGGACTGGCTTTGTGCAACAAAGCCGTTGAACCCTGTCATCACAGTCACCGTACGATCACCGCTCACCTATGGCGCGAGAAGCCTCGGGGTTCAGTCCGGGGTTGAGAGCGCGGACGCCGCAGGCGTCCTAATGGGGTGTTTGTTGCTCTTCGATGTATTGGCGCAGGATGTCGATGGGCGCACCACCGCAGCTTGAGGCAAAGTACGACGGCGACCACAGCACACCACGGCGCTTGAGCCAGGGATGAAAATCCCCGAACTCTTTTCGCAGCAACCTGGCCGACACACCTTTGAGCGAAGCAACCAGGCTGGACAAGGCCACCTTTGGGGGATAGTTGATCAGCAGGTGAACGTGGTCATGTTCGCCGTTGAACTCCACCAGTTCAGCCTCAAAGTCCTTGCAGACGCTGGCCAGGATGGTGTGCATGGCCTCCAGGTGCTCCTTCTTGAACACATTGCGCCGATATTTGGTAACGAATACCAAATGCACATGCAGTACAAAGACAAGGGGTATCCACTTAGCTCCAGTGATGTCAGAATCACTGGATGGAAACCCAGATACTAGCGCCTCCTGCCAGCCAGGACTACCCTCGCACCTGGAACGAGTTTCTTGACTGGTTTGCCACCGAGGAGGCTTGTCTGGCCTTCCTTGCACGGTTGCGCTGGCCCGATGGCTTTGTCTGTCCACGTTGTGCAGTTGCGGGTGATGCGTACCGTGCCAGCCGCACCCGCCTGATGTGCCGCTCATGCCAGTACCAAGGCACAGTGACATCTGGAACCATCTTTGACAAGACGCGCACACCGCTGCGTGTCTGGCTGGCTGCAGCTTGGTACCTGACC
>Ga0115561_1000160_pt1 | contig 51457 bp, 49 predicted proteins | sample COGITO_mtgs_1105_4_FD_87201 | JGI IMG/M metagenome (GOLD analysis project Ga0115561, IMG submission 87201) | Pelagic marine microbial communities from North Sea - COGITO_mtgs_110512 | ecosystem: Environmental > Aquatic > Marine > Epipelagic | place: Germany:Helgoland, sampling site Kabeltonne...
AAAAGCAAGAGCTAAGCGTGATCTTATTTGTGGAAAAAATAACACCCATTTTGCCGGCGCTTATTGGTATAACGGATTCCATGAGGATGGTGTCAGAAGTGCTATAGATGTTGTTAACAGGCTAAATGCCGCGGCAATTGAAAACTCATGAACAGCGTAATTTACTGGGGCGATGTTTTTCACGTAAGGCATCGGCCTAAGCACCACGCATTTAACTATAAGTTCCAGCAGTGGTGTATCGATTTATCTGAGCTCGACGACGTCCATCGTTTAAGCCGCTGGATGTCATGTAAAGGTTTTGCCCCTTTGTGGTTTCGTCGAAAAGATTACCTGAAAGATGAAGAGGGCAGCCTGCATCAGGCGGCGTTGAAGAAAATGTCCTCCCTCGCTGGAAAAACGTTAACCGGTGATGTTTTTTTTGTGGGTAATATACGAACTTTTGGCATTTTTTTTAGCCCGGTAAACTTTTACTTTCTTCAGCAGGAAACCGGTGAATTTACTTATATGCTGGCTGAAGTTAGTAATACTCCATGGCTGCAACGCCATTATTATTTAGTTGATTTATCGGAAGACTCGCCTAAAACAACGAAACAGTTTCATGTCTCACCTTTTAACCCAATGGATATGACTTACCATTGGGAGATTACCCCGCCTAATGAGAGCTTAAAAATCATTTTAAGTGCTCACCAGGAAAACAAAGATTTTGTTGCCGGAATGAAATTAAATCGGCAACCGCTAAACCGTAGTGCGATTTACCGCGTATTAAGAACAACACCTTTCATGGCCATAAAAATTATTGGTGGCATTTATTGGCAGGCGTTAAAGCTTTTTATCAAGCGGGTTCCATTTTACGGAAACCCTGGTAGTTAAATAATCAGAAGGCAAGTTTGTATGTCCAGTGGTGAAACGACTATGGTGGCGCCTATCCAATACGGCGTGTGGGATAAATTATTCCGAACTATCGCATTTAAATTATTAGCGCATTTGGAATATGGCCAGCTAACGATAAAAGAAAAAGGCACGTTCATTGATACCTTTGGTCACGCCGATAAAGAGCTTAGCGCTGAAATTGATGTTAAGGACTCTTCTTTTTATCGTCGCCTGGTAACCGGGGGAAGTATTGGTGCAGCCGAACTTTATATCGATAAGCACTGGGATACTCCCGATTTAACCGCTGTGATCCGGGTATTTGCACGCAATTTGCCGGCGCTGGATAAACTGGAAACTCGTCTGGCTTGGTTAACTTTTCCGTTTAATAAATACCAGCATTGGAGTAACCGGAATCATAAAGGCCAGGCTAAAAAGAATATTTCAGCTCACTATGACCTGGGTAACGAGCTCTATACTCGCTTTCTAGACGAAGCGATGCAGTATTCAAGTGCATTGTTCCTGGATGCGGCTGATTCTTTAGAGCAGGCGCAATGTAATAAAATGAAGCGCTTATGCGACTCTTTGGCATTAAAACCTGACGATCATTTATTGGAAATAGGTACCGGCTGGGGTGGCCTGGCAGTTTACGCTGCGAAACATTATGGCTGCCGGGTTACTACAACTACGATATCAGAAGAGCAGTTTCAGTACGCTAAAGAGCAAGTTGAGGCCGCCGGTCTCTCCGATAAAATTGAATTGCTCAAACGAGATTACCGGGACCTGGAAGGGCAGTATGACAAGTTGGTTTCCGTTGAAATGATAGAAGCCGTTGGCAAAGAGTATTTGCCAACCTTCTTCCGTACCTGCAATAAGCTTTTAAAAGAAGACGGGAAAATGTCATTGCAGGCTATAACTATTGCTGATCAGCGTGCGGCATCGTACGCGCGCTCCGTCGATTTTATCCAGAAACACATCTTTCCAGGAGGCTTTTTGCCTTCGTTAAGCCAGATGACTCAGCTATTTACGCGTTATACCGACTTAGTTGTTCGTGATGTACATGACTTTGGTCTAAGTTACGCAAAAACACTAAGGCAATGGGAAGAACGTTTTAACAGCCACCAGAAGGAACTGGAAGAACTTGGCTACGATGAGCGGTTCTCGCGGTTATGGAATTATTATTTTAGCTATTGTGAAGGTGGCTTTCTTGAACAGCGAGTTTCTGTTGTTCAGGTTACGGCCAGCAAAGCGCAGGCTTACTAATGACTTCTATTCAGCACAAAATAGTCAGCTTCATTCTATTTAACGCGTTGTGGTTTAGCGCTGTGGCGGGTCGTGACAGTTATATCATTCTTAGCGGTGTTCTGTTGGCATTGCAGTTTGTTTATAGCGTTGGGGTTGTCAAAGTCAGCTGGACTTTAATTCTGCGCTTATTCGCAGTTGGACTGTTACTGGAGGCCATAAGCATAAGCCTGGGGGTGATTGACTTTGCCGGCGGTTACTTCCCTTTATGGTTAGCTATGCTGTGGCTTGGCTTTTCTTCCATGGCGCCGGTTGCTCTGGACTGGCTGGTTCCTAAGCCTATTTTTGCTGTCCTGGTTGGTGCTGTATCCGGGCCTGTCACTTATGTAGCAGGTGTTAAACTGAACGCCGCCACAATTGATTCAATGCCGCTGGTCATTGCCTGTTATGCGGTCATATGGGGATTAATGATGGCCTACTTTGTTTTCTCCATGTCACCCAAAAAAGAGTCGGGAGAGTGAAGTTATGAGGTTTACATTATTTGGTTTATTGGCGCTTTTCAGCGTCAACCTTTTCGCCGCCGAATGCTCGCAGTCGGTGCCTGGTAACTTCAGTAAGGTTGGAGAAACCCGGTTAAGTGTTTATTTCTGGGATGTTTACGATGCGACCTTGTTCAGCCCGTCAGGGAATTATGAAAAGAATGAGCGTCAAGCGCTGTTATTAGAGTACCTGCGCGATATTAAAGCGAAAGATTTAATAGAGACGACAGAAGAAGAATGGCAGAAGCTGGAGCTTGACCGTGAAAAGCACAAAGACTGGTTAGCGCAATTAGATTCAATTTGGCCGAATATAGAAGAAGGAGACTGCCTCTTACTGGTTGAAGATGAAGAGGGATCGGCCGAGTTTTATCAAGGCGAAAAACTCCTGGGAACCATTAAAGACAAAGAGTTCACAGAACAGTTTTTAGCCATTTGGTTATCTGAAAACAGCCGTTTTCGTTCGGAAAGAAACGAATTGATTGGAGAGAAATAGTATGCAGTTATTTAAAGTGATAGCGGTAACCGTTCTGCTTTTTTTAGTGTCCGCTTGCTCTACCGGAATTGATGCTTACAAGAGTGAAAAGCCAGAATTAAAACTGGAAGAGTTTTTTAATGGTGAGCTTGTAGCTTATGGCATGGTTCAGGACTATAGCGGCGAAGTTATTCAGCGTTTTGAAGTGACTATGACCGGCACCTGGCAGGGTAATGAAGGTGTTCTTGATGAACATTTTACCTATGCCGATGGTCGTGAAGAGCGCCGCGTCTGGCGTATAACAAAAACAGGGCCTAACAGTTACGAAGGGCGCGCAGATGATGTAAAAGGCGTAGCCAGAGGGACGACTGCGGGTAATGTATTAAACTGGGGCTATCAGCTAGAAGTAGAGGTTGATGGTGAACCCATGGTTTTGACACTGGATGACTGGCTTTATCTGATTGATGAAGACAATATGATCAATCGAACGGATATGTCCAAGTGGGGCTTCCCGGTAGGAGAGATCACGCTCTATATTGGTAAGAAATAAATATCAAGAATCTCTGTCAGCGACCGATAATAGGAGTATAATCCAGAGTATTGGTCAAGCCTTAAAAGGTTTAGGGAAGCTGCAGTGGCAATAAATTATCCGACATTTTCTTACAACAACCCCCGCATACAAGGGCAGACGGTTTTTATTAAGCGTGGTCCGCATCAGGGGAAGTTAGGGATAGTCGTAAAAACATTGGATAACGAACGGTTTCTTGTTTCTCAGGCCGAGTTTGGCTCTGAGCAGGTAATCTTTAAACGCAGTGACTTTTTAGTGCATCGTTATCGTAAAATCAAGGTACCTATTGACCGCGTAGCGGGTAAGAACCCCGATGTTTTGTAAGCAAAAAAGATAAACAAAAAAGCGACCTTAGGGTCGCTTTTTGCTTTACGGGTTAGGATTTACGCTGTACCACGAGGCAAGCGGCAATCACTTCCTTTATTTTCCAACTTTTGCTTCCATAACTCTTTTGCGGTTAAGCCGCCAGAACTGGATTTTTTAGCCGGTGACTGCTTCGCTGTCGATTTTTTAGCGGCAGGCTTTTTCTCAGCTTTTTTCTTAGGCTCAGCTTTTTTCGCAGCCGGTTTCTTGGCTTCCGTCTTTTTGGGTTCAGACTTTTTAGCTTCAGATTTTTTAGGCGCTGACTTTTTCTCTTTACCCAGAGCTTTAGCTTCATCTGCTAATTGTGCCAGGCGCACATTTTTGCCACCATCAACGCTGTACCAGCCGTTGCTGCTTTCAATTTTAGGCTTTTTACCGTGAGCCTTTTGATAAGCTTCGGTATATTCAGCGAGTACCTTTTCTTTATCCAGTTTGCTCATTCAATTGTTCCTTTATTCAAGGTTTGTTTTAAAAGGTTTGTATAAAAATACTTCACCCTTCGTTTATACCGTTTTTTCGGATTATTGTCTAATTTCGGGTAAACTTAAGCCTATTTGCACAGTGAATTTGGTTTTTAATTATGTCGATTACAAGAAACGAGTTACAAAACTACCTTAATACTCTATTAAACAGTAACCAAATTAAGGACTACTGCCCGAATGGTTTACAGGTCGAAGGCAAGGCTGAAATAAGCAAAGTTATTACCGGGGTTACGGCATGCCAGGCCTTGGTTGATAGAGCCGTTTCTGAAGGCGCCGACGCAATACTTGTTCATCATGGCTACTTTTGGAAGGGTGAGCCTGCCGAGGTCACAGGTATGAAGAAACGCCGGTTACAACAGTTGTTGAACAATGACATCAACCTGTTTGCTTATCACTTGCCTCTGGATGTTCACCCTGAGCTTGGCAATAACGCCCAACTGGCAAAATTAATGGGTTGGCATTTCGATGGTGCGGTCGACTCTTCTGATCCCGCATGCCCTCTGGTCACAGGCCGTTTAGAACAACCTATGCTCGATGATGAGTTGGCAGCCCATTTGGAGGAGAAGTTAAAACGGCAGCTGGTTTGCCGTGTCACTGGGGGGCATAAAATTGAAAAAGTCGCCTGGTGTACCGGCGGTGGGCAAGGATTTATTGATAGAGCTGCCCAACTGGGTGTTGATGCCTTTATTACAGGTGAGGTTTCAGAACCGACCATTCATAGTGCCCGTGAACAGAATGTTGCCTTCTTTGCGGCCGGGCACCACGCTACTGAGCGTTACGGTGTTAAAGCGCTGGGGGAGCATTTAGCTGAACACTTCAAACTTGGGGTTAAGTTCATTGATATCGATAGTCCGGCTTAAGAGAAGCGCTAAATGAACAGAAAGAAGCAAGAAAGAGGGGACTTTAGCGGTATCAGCCAAAAATTCTCTAAATCAATCTACGACACCACAAAAGGCCAGTTAAGAGTTGAGGTGCTTAAACGCGATTTAGCCTCTCTACTGGCGAGTGAGCCATGCTCTGTGCTGGATGTTGGTGCCGGTTTAGGTCAGGTAAACCAATGGTTCCAGGAAAAAGGCTTTACCGTTGTGCACTCTGACCTGTCAACGGACATGGTTGAAGACGCTTCCCGAAGACATAAAGCCGCAGGGTTGGGAGGTCAGTGTCAGTATATTACGGCCAGTTTAAACGATTTGGTTAATCAGCAACCTGTCGTTCAATACGATATTGTCCTTTGTCACGCGGTGCTGGAATGGCTGCCGGACACTGAGGTTGCTATTGAGCAACTGGCGTCATTATTGAAGCCCGGTGGCAGGCTTTCGCTCATGTTTTATAATCATCACGCTCAACTATTTGCTAATGCCGTTTATGGAAATTTTGATTACATAGAACGGGGATTAAAAGTTAAGAAGACCGTTCGTTTAAGCCCCCAAAACCCCGTTGTGCCAGAAAAAGTGGATGACTACCTGAAAGACAACAAACTAAAAGTCAGGCAGAAAACGGGGGTTAGATGCTTTCACGATTACTTACGAAACTTAGACGATCAACAACGGTTTGATGAGTTACTGTCACTTGAGATGAAATACAACCAAACATCCCCTTATCGCGAGTTGGGACGTTACCAGCATTGGCTTATCGAAAAGCCAAACTTTCAGGAGGAGTGAATATGGGAAAGCAGTGCGCATTTATTGGCTTAGGTGTTATGGGCTACCCCATGGCGGGACATTTACAAAATGCCGGGCACAGCGTTAGCGTATTTAACCGCACCACAGCTAAAGCAGAAAAATGGTCAAAGGAATTCTCGGGGAACTACGGGAGAACGCCAGCAGAGGCCGTTAAAAACGCCGATTTTGTCATGGTTTGTGTGGGAAATGACGACGATGTTCGCAGTGTTTTTTATAGTGACGACGGCCTGCTCTCAAAACTAAAACCCGGTGCAGTGGTTATTGACCATACAACGGCTTCTGCAGAATTGGCTCGGGAGTTAGAGCTGGCGGTAAAAGAAAAAGAGGGGAGCTTTCTTGATGCACCGGTTTCCGGCGGGCAAGCTGGTGCTGAAAATGGCGTTTTAACGGCAATGGTCGGCGGCAGTGATAAAACGTTTGCTGCCGCAGATGAGTTATTCCAATGCTATGCAAAAACTCGCCAGTTAATGGGGCCTGTTGGTAGTGGCCAGCTGGCAAAAATGGTTAATCAAATTTGTATTGCCGGTGTACTGCAAGGGTTATCGGAAGGTCTTCAACTAGCACGTAAGGTTGGGCTTGATCCGGATAAGCTTATTGCCGCCATTAGCAAGGGTGCCGCAGGTTCGTGGCAAATGGAAAACCGCTACAAAACTATGTGGGATAACCACTATGAGCATGGTTTCGCAGTGGACTGGATGCGCAAAGACTTGAAAATTGCGCTGGCTGAAGCGGATCGGCAGGGCGTTTCTTTGCCTGCGACAGCACTAATTGACCAGTTCTATGCAGATGTTCAAAAAATGGGTGGTAACCGTTGGGATACTTCAAGCCTTTTGGCTCGCCTGGAAAAGTAGTGATATTACTTCAGGAAGAAAAAAAGGAGGCATTTGCCTCCTTTTTATTTGGTTAAGTTTTAAAACTTAACGGAAGCCTTTACGGCGTAATGCGTTTGTACTGAAGTCATCACGGCTTGGAGAAATATCCCATTCCATGTAAGTACTTTCTTCATTACCCAGACCAAGCGAGATGTAGCGACCTGAGTCCAGGTCATACAGTGCTTCTGCGGCCATCCATGGTACGTCCTGGTTGTAGAACTGAGTATTCAGAGCTTCACCAACGCGCCATAGTTCACCACGTCCGTCATAGTGATCAACCAAAGAGGCTGTCCAGCTATCTTCGTCCAGGTACATAGTACGCTTGGAGTAGATATGGCGTTCGCCATCTTTAAGGGTACCTTCAACAACCCAAACACGGTGTTTTTCGTAACGAATTAAGTCCTGATTCATATGACCGGCTTTGATAATGTCGTCATAATCCAGCTCAGGATTCATAATTTCGTAGTTGTTGTAAGGAATATAAACTTCTTTTTTCCCTTTTAGTTCCCAGTTGTACTTGTCCGGAGCACCATTGTACATATCCAGGTTGTCTGAAGTACGAAGACCATCAGCTGCTGTACCTGGTCCATCATAGGCTACGTTAGGCGCACGGCGGACGCGACGTTGACCGGCGTTATAAATCCAGGCACGACGACCTTCTTTTACCTGGTTAATGGTTTCATGTACCAGAAGTACAGTACCGGTTAAACGAGAAGGAGCTTCAACTTCCTGCATAAAGTAAAACAGAACGTTGTCATCAGCTTCCTGACGTCCGGTTTCAAGGTACTCTGGGAACACCAGTGTCTCTTTTAACTCGACCGTCGTGTAATTACCGTTTGATAATACCGGGAACTGAGCAATGTTACGTGTTACTGCGCCACCACGGTAGCGTGTAATATGGTTCCATACTGCTTCTAAGCCATTTTCCGGAATAGGAAACGGAATGGTTGTATCGAAGTTTTCGACACCGTTACCACCGGCAACCATTTCTGCATTTTCTGCATTTGATTTGATTTTCGGCCACAGTTCGTCCGGATAAGTTGCTGTACGACGAGTTGGATAAACGTTCATCTTATAGTCTGAGTACTTCTCAAACATTGCGATTTGACCTTCGCTAAGATGTTCTTTGTGCTCATCCAGATTGTCGTGGGTGATGGTAAATAACGGTTTATCATCGGCAAATGGGTTATTACCGCGAACAACATCGACCGACTTATCAGAGTAACCACCATCCCAGGCAGGGATAGATCCATCAGCGTTAGCTGCTTTCTCAGCACCGATAGGGGTTAAATCCTGACCGAGCCGAGCGGCTTCTTCTGGTGATACTTTAGCCGCAACGCTCGCGGAAATCACCGACATGGCGAATACGCCAGCTTTTAGCATCAGTTTATTCATTATAATTTTCCTTGTTGTTCTACTTTCCAACATCACTTTGCCAGAGGACTGACCTCTCAAGCAATACTTTAACGAAAAAAAGCACGAATTTAACGAAAAAAGGTTTTCAAATATTCTTGAGCTTATACAATCCTATGACATTTTTAGTACCCGGGAGGTTCCATGCGCTTGTCTTTAACCCCATTAGGGGTGTTGTTGGGGGCTATTTTTAGTACCACAGTGCTTGCACAGGAAGGCGACACAACAACAATAACTGATTACGAAGTGATCAGTGCACCAGCATTGTCATCAGACAGAATTAAAAGCGAAGTACTTATTGAGGTGACAGCTGTCGGACCGCGTCTAGTCGCGGTTGGCGCGCATGGCAACATTCTATGGAAAGAAGACGACGACTGGCAACAAGCCGATGTTGATACCAGTGTACTGTTAACCAGTGTAGCCTTTGCCAATGAACAAATCGGTTGGGGAACAGGGCATCACGGTGTCATTATTAAAACTGAAGATGGCGGTAATAGTTGGAAGCGGCAGTTCGATGGTTTCGAGCTTATGAAGCTTGAAAAGAGTTACTATGAAAAGCGTATTGCTAAATTAAACGAGCAAATTGAATCGAGCGATGACGAAGAGGTTGTTGGCGAACTCGAATGGCAAGTTGAAGAGGCGCAATTTCAAATTAGTAACATTGAGGTTGCCGAAGAAGAAGGTCCAAGCAAACCATTTTTAGACCTTTACGCTAAAAACGCACGTGAAGCCTTAGCAATTGGAGCCTATGGAACTTTTCTGAAAACTGAAGATGGTGGTGAGAGTTGGCAAGTGATTTCTCATCGACTGGAAAACCCTAATGGCTATCACTTAAATGCTATTTTCGGAAAAGGCGATGATCTTTATATTATGGGCGAGTCCGGTTTGGCATTTGCCAGTAATGACGGTGGAGCGAGCTGGGAAACATTGAATTCGCCTTACCATGGTTCGCTGTTCGGTGGTCATGTTGATACCGAGGGCAGGCTATGGGTTTATGGGCTGCGAGGAAACGCGTTTGTTTCTGAAGATAAAGGCCAGAGCTTCACTACCATAGACACAGGCACCAGAGTTAACTTGTCGGCTGGTACAACGACTGAGTCCGGAACACAACTTATTGTTGGACATTCAGGGACTATCCTGGAGGTCGATAAAAAGCTGAGTGTAACGAACAGAACTCATCCTAGTGGTTCAGTCATGACTGATATTATCGAAGTAAGTGACGGCGAGTGGCTCATGACCGGGCGCAGCGGGTTGCTGCACTGGCCCTCCAAAACAACCGAAGAAGAAGCTTTAGCAACGCAACAAGGAGCGCAGTAAATGGATAATCCGAGTGCGAATAAGTCGGCAGGACTGCTGGAGAAACTATTATTCACGGTACGGGCTCCCTGGCTAATTGTCTTTCTGTTACTGACATTGTTTTTGGGCTATCACGCTTCGCAGGTGCGTCCTGACGCCAGCCTGACAAAAATGATTCCGACCAACCATCCTTTTATTCAGAACTACTTTGACTATCAGGATGATCTGGCCAGTTTAGGCAACGTGGTTCGGGTTGCTGTTGAGCATAAAGACGGAGATATTTTTGATCCGGAGTTTCAGCAAAAGCTGCAGGAAATTACCGACGAGATATTTTTCATCCCCGGCGTAAACCGTTCCGGGCTACGAAGCTTATGGACGCCAAATGTTCGCTGGATGGAAGTTACTGAAGAAGGTTTTGTCGGAGGTCCGGTCATTCCCGATGGCTACGATGGCAGCGAAGAGTCACTAGAGCAGCTAAGAACGAATGTTTTGCGCTCGGGTGAAGTGGGCAACCTGGTTGCCAACAACTTTGAATCCACTATTGTTTATGTGCCGCTTGATGAGGTTAATCCAGATACCGGTGAAAAGCTGGACTATCAGCAGTTTTCGGAAAAGCTGGAAACCCTGGTTCGCGACAAATACCAAAGTGACAACATTGAAATTCATATTACCGGCTTTGCCAAGCTAATTGGTGACTTGATTGAAGGCGCGGAGCAGGTTGGCTTGTTCTTCCTGTTGGCAATTGCTATCACGCTCATCATGCTTTATTTCTACAGCCGCTGCTGGCGTAGCACCTTTATGGTGCTGAGTTGCTCCATAATTGCCGTAATATGGCAGTTAGGAATCATTAAACTCATAGGAAGCGGTATTAATCCGTATTCTATGCTGGTTCCGTTCCTGGTTTTTGCCATTGGGGTTTCCCACGGTGTGCAAATTATTAATGCCATTGGTATTAACCGGGTGGCAGGGCTTGATAAAGTTGCTGCTGCGCGGGCAGCGTTCCGCGGTTTGTACATAGCGGGGCTAACGGCTTTAGCCAGTGATGCTATTGGCTTTACCACTTTAATGGTTATTGATATTGAAGTGATTAAGGAATTGGCTATTGCTGCAAGTATTGGTGTAGCTGTTGTTGTGTTAACCAACCTTGGTTTGCTGCCTATCCTGATGTCTTATCTGGGCACATCCGATAACGGCGTGGCTTATCAGAAGAAGATTGAAGGCGAACGTCATCCATTATTTGAGTTCTTTGCTAAGTTTACTCAACCTAAGTGGGCGTATTCAGCACTAGGTGTTGCACTTGTTATGCTTGTCTGGGGTCTGGTTAACAGCCAAAACATGGCTATCGGCGATCTGGACAAAGGGGCGCCAGAGCTTCGTCCTGACAGTCGTTATAATCAGGATAATGCCTTTATCGTTGATAACTACAGTTCCAGTACTGACATCTTTGTTGTTATGGCGGCATCGGCTCCAGAGCAGTGCATTGCCTATGACAACCTCGAGTTGATGGAACGTTTTAGCTGGCATATGGAAAACACCAGCGGCGTTCAGGACGTTAAGTCTGTGGTTTACGTTTCTAAAATGGGTATGTTCGGTATTAACGAAGGTAACCTTAAGTGGTTCAGCTTAAATCGGAACCAGTACGTGATTAATGCGTCGTTAAGTCGCATTCCCGACGGGCTTATTAATAACGACTGCTCAATGGCTCCGGTGATTATCTACCTGGATGATCACAAAGCCGAAACGCTCGAAAACGTTGTTGCATCGGTTAATAACTTTAACCAGAACTATCAGGAGGACGGTTTAGAGCTGCTAATGGCGGCTGGTAACTCCGGGATAGAAGCTGCAACAAACTCGGTTATAGAAGCGGCTCAGAATAAAATGCTGCTGTGGGTATACGGCGTTGTGGTTTTGCTGTGCTTTATTACTTTCCGCAGTATTCGTACGGTTGCCTGTATTGTTCTGCCTCTGGCTTTCACTACGGTAATGAGTCAGGGTCTGATGGCGGTATTAGGCATTGGTATTAAAGTTGCGACCTTACCGGTTATTGCCTTAGGGGTTGGTATTGGTGTCGATTACGGCATTTATATCTACAGTAAGGTGAAAGAAGGTCTGGAGCAGGGCATGTCGCTGCAGGATACCTATAAGCACTCGCTGGACAACACTGGCAAAGCGGTAGGCTTTACTGGCCTCACGCTGGCCATTGGTGTTGCAACCTGGATATTCTCACCCATTAAGTTCCAGGCGGACATGGGCATACTGTTAACCTTTATGTTCCTGTGGAATATGCTGGGTGCGCTTATTCTTATTCCTGCACTGGCTCGTTTATTCCGAGTGGGGAATAAAAACAGCTGAGCTAGTCACTGACAAACTCACGAGCGGTTTTATCAGGCGTCGGCTTTTATTAAGTCGGCGCCTTTTTCTGCTATAGCGATGGTGGGGGCGTTCGTATTACCACTTATAACGCGGGGCATAATGGATGCATCCACGACCCGAAGCCGTTCAACACCTTTTACTTTTAACTCTGGGCTAACGACAGCGTCGCTGTCATTTTCAGGCCCCATTTTACAGGTTCCTGTCGGGTGGTAGATAAGTCCGCATTTTGACTTAATTTGCTTTAAAAGTTGGTCGTCACTAAGTTCTGGGCTGGGGAATATAAACCCACCATGATGCTTTGATAAAGCGGGCTGCTTTAGTATTTCAAAGGCTTTTTCTATACCGTTAACTAAGGCTTTCTTGTCGCTTTCTTCTTTTAAAAAACCATAAGTAATGAGCGGTTTGCCGAGAGGATTTTCAGGGTTCAGCCGAACTTCCCCGCGGGACTCCGGCCTTAATAAACAGACATGACAGGTAAAACCTTGTTTTAAGGTTGGTGTCCAGTCATAGCCGCTGTCGTTAAACATTACCGGCAGCAAGTGAACTTGAATGTCCGGCTCCTGCACTTTGCCGGACGAGCAGTAAAACGCACCGACTTCAGCCAGAGAATGGGCTAACTGACCTTTCTTTGTGAATAGGTAGCTCACAAAAGGAACTGATAGCTTCACTAAACCCCAGGGCGTAAGAGTCAGTCCGTCTTTGGCGTTGTTCTTACAATGAATACTGATATCAACGTGCTCCTGGAGGTTTTTGCCGACAGCAGAGTTTTCATGAACTAACTCAATTCCGGACTTAGTTAATTGCTCGGCGGAGCCAATACCTGAACGTAATAGAATTTGAGGAGAATTAAATGCCCCCGCACAAAGGATGACCTCTTTCTCTGCATTCGCTATATATCGGTTTCTGCCTTGCTGGTAGCAAACGCCTGTGGCCTGTTTACCTGAAAACAGCACGCGCTCGGTTAAACAACCAGATAACACGGTTAAGTTTGTGCGAGTTAAAGCCGGTTTGAGGTAAGCGTGGTATGCACTGCATCGTTTCCCGTCTTTAATCGTAAACTGGTATGTACCGTGCCCCTCAAGTTGAGAGCCATTAAAGTCCGGGTTAGCTGTTAAACCGTATTGATCACAGGCCTCTAAGAATTGTCTTGATACACGATAGTACGGGGCTACATCGGATACCGACAATGGTCCGTTGTCACCATGGTACTTTGACCGCCCGCGATTGTTATTTTCACTCTTTATAAAATAGGGAAGCAGGTCTCTATAACTCCAGCCGTGATTCCCCAGTTCAGCCCAGGCGTTATAGTCACTTGCCAGGCCGCGGGTGTATATCATGGCATTGATACCGCTACTTCCACCCAGCATCTTTCCTCTTGGGGTATAGCAGCCTTTTTCGTTATCGAGTTGAGGCTCTTTTTGACTGCGGTAAAGCCAGTTGAATTTTCGGCTGTGCATAAAGCGCGCAAAGCCGGAGGGCATATCTGAGAACAGACCGCCATGAGAGGTTCCCGCTTCTAATAGCAAAACGCTGTACCTGCCACATTCAGTTAATCTGTTCGCTAAAGTACAGCCGGCAGAGCCGGCACCGACTATAATGTAGTCAAAGGACTCGGTGTCATTACAGGGAAGCGGCGTAGTCATACAGAGACTTTAATAAACGCAGTTTATGCGTATCTTCCTGATGCTGGCTCGCTAAGTCCTCAAGTTTGAGCGCAAACTCCTCAGCAGACAACATACCTTCAGGAGGTTCTACTAAGCGTTGCTGGCAAAATTGACGCCACTGGTTCAGTTCTTTGTCCGTGAGCGTTGAAGGGTAGTTTCTTGCCCGGTAGCGCAATAACAGTTGCGGCATGCGCTTGTCCTGAAAGTCCAGTTCCAGCCCCGCCAGTTGCTGAGGCTCAGATGAGCGAATAATCTCCATATGTTTTTTATCCTGGGGGGAAAAAAAGCCATCGTATATCTGGTGATCAACGTCTGTTCTGGGCGCGAACTCTTTTGTTTGTTCGAACACCTGCATGAGTTTGTCGCGGAAGTCGCTGTTGTCCTGCAGCCATTTGGCGTTTGCTTCAATAGCTGCTGTATCTAACGTTGCGTTACTTGCTGCCTCAGAAGAAATGGTTTTAATGGGGGCTAAGAAAGGACAGCGACCCAAATGAATATTTTGTAATCCACTTTTCTTAAGTCCTTGCTCATCGAGTTCTTTGCGGCTGGTGTAAGTTAAAGCGGTTAATTCCTCGACTGATTTTTCAGCAAAATCCATAGGGGGAACGCGCAAGTCCCAGGCTATGACGTTATTGTTCTGTTTAGGGTGAAAGCCCAGCGGCAGTATGGCCGACAAATAGCGGTTTGCTGTACCGTAAAACCCACTAACATGGGCTAAAGGTTCAGGTGCCTGCCAGTTAAACAGGTTCAGTAATTTTTGTTTACGGCGAATACTGTAGGCCCACTGCCAGAGTTTAGGTTGCTTTTCACTAATAAGCTTCGCCAGGCCGATGGTTGCATAAACGTCCGACATAGCATCGTGCGCCTGACCATGTTCAATGTTATTAGCAACACTTAAGTGCTCGAGTTTTAAACTGGGCTGTCCGTCTGCATTTTCCGGCCAGTTAATACCGTCCGGACGCAGCGCAAAACAGGCGCGCACCACATCTATTAAGTCCCAGCGTGAATTGCCATTTTGCCAGCTGTACTCGTAGGGGTCATAAAAATTACGATAGAACAATAAACGGGTGACTTCGTCGTCAAAGCGAATATTGTTGTAACCAATAATGGTGGTATTGGGCTGCTGAAACTCTTTTGCTATGGCTTTGCTGAATTCGGCTTCACCGACACCTTGTTTCAGTGCAAGCTGTGGCGTAATACCGGTAATTAAGGTGGCTTCCGGGTTAGGCAGAAAGTCTGGCGTAGGCTGAGCGTAAAGCGTTAACGGCCGACCGATAACGTTAAAATTGGCATCTGTGCGCAAGCCGGCAAACTGTGCGGGGCGATCCACTAAAGGGTTAGCCCCCCATGTCTCGTAATCGTGCCAGTAAAAAGTTTCTTGTTCGTTTTGTGCCATAAGCCTAACTGCTCAGCGGAAAAAGAAAACTATAGCACGAGGACAAGGAGAAATTCAGCCACTCACTGCCTTTCAATTTTGTTCACTTGAACATCGTAGGCTTTATTCAGTTTCTGCTCGAGAGTGCGTTCATCTTCATGACGAAAAGCGAGTTCGGCGTGGGGTAATATACGTTCAGCTAACCGTCGTGCAATAGCGTCTCTGAACTCCTGGTCGTCACCTAATGAGTTGCCGTCAACTTCCAGTGTTATTTGCTGTTTATCGCCTAAGTGTGTGTATTCAACGTGATAAGTCGGCATCTGAAAATCTCCTCGTTGTCAGTTCGGTAGTTTCCTGCGACTATGCTATTACTAACAGTCTAGCCTATAACAATAAAACCGAGGTCGAGATGAAAAAACTCTATTTATCTGCATTACTTACCGCTGCTGCGTTTGGATCGTTGTTACCGGCGCACGCTGATGATCACGATGTTGAATATGCCATGGCCATTCACGGCGGAGCCGGAACAATTACCCGGGCCAATTTAACCGCTGAACAGGAACAAGCCTACAAAGATAAACTGACAGAAGCGTTAGAAGCCGGCCGAAAGGTATTGAAAGAAGGCGGTGACAGTACCACAGCCGTTATTGCCGCTATTCAGGTAATGGAAGCCTCACCACTTTTTAACTCTGGCAAAGGCGCCGTTTATACCTGGGACGAAGAACATGAGCTTGACGCTTCACTGATGGAAGGTCTGAACGGAAATGCTGGGGCAGTTGCGGGTGTGAAGACGGTAAAAAGTCCAATAGAATTAGCCCGCGAAGTAATGGAAGAGTCTGTACATGTGATGCTAAGTGGTGAAGGCGCAGAGCAGTTTTCTCGTCAGCAGGGACTGGAACAGGTAGAGAACAGTTACTTTAATACCGAGCACCGTTATCAGCAGTTACAGAAAGCCAAAGAAACCATTAGGAAAAGTGAACAGCCAGAGCAACAGGCCTGGGAATACCTGGATATTGATTACAAATACGGAACGGTTGGGGCTGTTGCGGTTGATAAAGACGGGCTCTTGAGTGCCGGTACGTCAACCGGAGGCATGACGGCTAAACGTTATGGTAGAATAGGGGATTCCCCGATTATTGGTGCTGGTACATGGGCTGATAATGACAGCTGTGCTGTCTCGGCTACCGGACACGGCGAGTATTTTATTCGCTTCCACGTGGCTGCCGATATTTGCTCTCGAGTTAAATATAAAGGGCTTTCGGTAAGTGACGCGGGCGATGAAGTTATTCACGGTGTGTTGCAGGATGCCGGCGGTACCGGTGGTGTCATAATTATTGATGCTCAGGGTAATATTGCGATGCCATTTAATACCGAAGGCATGTACCGGGGTTATTTTAAAGGTGAGGATAAAGCGGAAGTCGCTATTTATAACGAGGATGAATAAGTTCGGAGTCTATGAGTCGTCAAAAATCGCACAGTAACCCTTTTGTTGAGAAGTTTCAGACACAATTAGAGCAATGTACAACACGTCAGGCCGCGCTATTGCGCGGCCGTTTGCGTGGTCTGAGCAAAATTAAAAACGAGCAACGACAGCAACAGGTGCTGGAGCGGATAGCTGCCGACATTGAAACTGCCGAGCTGGAGTATCTGGAGCGGCAACAACAAAAGTTTCATATTAGTTACCCAGACGAATTACCGGTTGCTCAGCAGCGTAATGACATTAAGTCGGCCATTGAACAGAATCAGGTGGTGGTTATTGCCGGCGAAACCGGGTCGGGTAAAACCACCCAGTTACCGAAAATGTTGCTGGAACTGGGCTATGGCCGTAAAGGGACTATAGGTCACACGCAACCCCGGCGCTTAGCCGCACGCAGTGTAGCCGCCCGTATTGGTGAAGAACTACAGGACCACAATAAAACTCAGGTTGGCTACAAAATACGGTTTCAGGATGAAACGGCACCAACCACGGCAATTAAGCTGATGACCGATGGCATGTTGTTGTCTGAATTGCAGCAAGATCCTCTGCTACTGCAATACGATGCCATTATTATCGATGAGGCTCATGAACGGAGCCTTAATATCGACTTTTTGTTGGGTGTGCTGCATACGTTATTGCCTAAGCGACGCGATCTTAAACTGGTTATTACCTCAGCAACCATTGAAACTGAGCGTTTTTCAAAGCACTTTCATGATGCGCCTGTGTTGACGGTAACCGGGCGAACTTACCCCGTGGAGGTTCGGTATCGACCGCCAAAAGAAGACGGGAAAGCAGCTGATGCAGACGTACTTCAGGGTGTTTGTGAAGCGGTAGAAGAGCTGCAGCGCGAAAGTGAAGGTGACATTCTTATTTTTGCCAGTGGCGAACGGGAAATACGCGACTATGCGGAAGCTATTGGCGATTTGAAGTTGCGAAGTACAGAGGTTCTTCCTCTGTATGCGCGTTTGTCATCGCATGAGCAGAATCGGGTGTTTCAGGCGCACAGTCAACGCCGAGTGGTTATCGCCACAAACGTAGCAGAAACCTCATTAACGGTTCCGGGTATACGCTTTGTTATTGATCCGGGCACCGTGCGCATGAGCCGTTACAGTTACCGCACTAAAGTACAGCGCTTACCTATTGAACCTATTTCTCAAGCCAGTGCTAACCAGCGTAAAGGGCGTTGTGGGCGTATTGGCCCGGGTATTTGCATTCGCCTCTATAGCGAAGATGACTTTTTGCAGCGCCCGGAGTACACCGACCCCGAGATCCTTCGTACTAACTTAGCAGCCGTTATCTTGCAAATGTCGGCGTTACGGTTAGGTGATATTCGCCAGTTTCCTTTTGTACAGAAGCCGGATGAACGCTTTGTTAAAGATGGTCTGAACCTGCTGGAGGAGCTGCACGCAATTGAGCCTGGGCGCAAAGCTGAGCGTCCACAGTTAACTGATACGGGCCGACAATTGTCACGACTGCCTCTGGACCCAAGATTAGCCAGAATGGTGCTGGCGGGGCAGCAATATGGCTGTGTGAGAGAAATGCTCGTAATTACCGCCGCGCTGAGTATTCAGGACCCGCGTGAGCGTCCCCACGACGCACAGCAAAAAGCGGATGAATGGCACCAGCGTTTTCGTGATAAAAGCTCTGACTTTATGGCCTTTTTAAACTTATGGAATTATATAAAGGAACAGCAAAAAGCGCTGTCAGGTAACCAATTCCGTAAACAGATGGGCCGTGAATTTATTCATTTTATGCGGCTGCGCGAGTGGCAGGACATTTATACACAAAGTCGGCAAACGGTTCGGGAGATGGGGTTATCCATTAACGATGAAGCCGCTACCTATGAGCAAGTGCATCGGGCTTTAATTGCTGGCTTATTGTCGCAGGTAGGCTTTAAAGAAGATCGACATGAATATCAGGGAACCCGACAAAGCCGGTTTCATATTTTCCCTGGTTCAGGTTTATTTGGTAAGCCACCCAAATGGGTTGTTACTGCAGAGCTGGCGGAAACGTCTAAATTGTACGCACGAATTAACGCCGATATTGATCCTTTATGGGTTGAGGAAGCGGCTTCTCATTTAGTCAAAAAACAGTACCTGGAACCTCATTTTGAGAAGAAAGAAGGCAGTGTTATTGCTGATGAGCAAGTAACTTTGCTGGGTCTTATCCTGGTGCCCAGACGACGCGTTCAATATGGGCCGGTTGCACCGGTTAAAGCTCGGGAGATTTTTATCCGGGAAGCTTTAGTTAACTCCCAGCTAACGCGCAAGTTGCCTTTTATTCAACATAACTTGAAATTAATTAGCGATATTCAGGCTCTGGAAGCGAAGTCTCGGCGTCGGGATATTCTGGTGGATGAGGAGGTTTTATTTGAGGCTTACGACCGTGCCATACCCGAAGGGATTTATAACGAAAAGCTGTTGGCCGGCTGGTGGCACAAAGCAGCTAAGAAAGAGCCCAAATTACTGTTCTTTGAACGAGATGATTTAATTGCCGGCGAAACCGAGCACATTACTGAAAACGAATACCCGGAGTTTTGGCGACAAGGTAACTTACGCTTACCCTTGAGTTACCATTTTGAACCCAATGCGGAAGACGACGGTGTCAGTGTGAATATCCAGCTGGGTATTCTGAATCAGGTGAAGCTTGAGGGCTTTGACTGGCACATTCCGGCATTACGGGAAGAGCGTATTGCCCACTTAATTAAATCGCTGCCAAAAGCCCTGCGCCGAAATTTTGTGCCGGCACCAAACTTTGCTGGCGCGATAATGGCTGACGTGGAGCCTATGCAAGGGCGTTTAACCGACGCTATGGCGACTAAGCTGCGTCGCATGACCGGTGTGACGGTCCCGGAAGAAAACTGGGATGAGTCCTCTCTACCGGCTCACCTACGTATGAATTTTAAAATTTTTGATGGAAAGAAACTGGTTAGCCAGGGACGTGACCTGCAAAGTCTTCAACAACAGTTATCCGGTAAGGTGCAGCAGCGTTTAGAAAAAACCGCCGGTGATGATATTAGCCGTGAACAGGTTGATAGCTGGGATTTTGATGACTTACCGGAGGTGATTACCGAGCGCCAGCAAGGTTTTGAACTCAAGGCTTACCCCGGTCTGATAAACAAAGGTAAAGGTCAGGTTGCACTGCAGCTATTCGATAACCCGGAGCAAGCAAAACAGCATCATAAAACCGGCGTGCGGGAGTTGCTGCTGCAACAGATACCATCGCCTGTTAAGCACTTGCAGAAGTCTTTATCGAACAAAGCTAAATTAGCCATGTATTTTAACCCCTGGGGCAAGGTAGACGCATTAATCGCGGATTGTATCGCCGCAGCGGTAGATGGTCTTATCCAGGAGCAGATAGAGCAGGGAAATAAGCTAAGAGATAAACAAAGTTTTGGGAAACTCAAAGACGTTGTACGCGCAAACTTGAATGAGCGCGTTGAAAAAATCGCACTGGAAGTCGAGCAATGCCTGTTGTTGTCACAACAAGTTCGAAAAGCACTGAAAGGAAAAATTCCGCTGGATCAAATCCAGTCCCGGGGCGACATTCAGGACCAGTTGGACAATCTGGTGTTTGCGGGGTTTGTTTCCGCTTATGGCAGTCAACGGCTTAGCGACATAGTGCGTTATCTCAAAGCTATTCAACGACGTCTGGAGAAGCTGCCGGTTGATCCTAATAAGGATCGCTTAATGACACTGACTTTAGCTAACCTTGAAGAACAGTATAAAGCGGTGGTGAAAGCTTACGAAAATAAAGGTTCGGTAGTTCCCGATGATGTTGCCGAGATCCGCTGGATGATTGAAGAGTTAAGAGTCTCGTTCTTTGCGCAAACCCTGGGAACCAAGTATCCGGTGTCTGAAAAGCGGGTTAAACAAGCAATAGAGGCGGCTAAATAGCCGCCTCTAGACATGAATTCGTAAGCGTAAATTAGGCGGTGTAAAGCCCTAAGTTTTCTTTTGCGTAAGCTTCAAACTCAGTGAAGCCGCCAACGTGTTGTTCGTCGACAAAAATTTGAGGAACAGTCTGGACAGGTTTACCGACTGTTTTTTCAAGGTCAGCCTTGCTGATACCTTCAGCGTGAATATCGACATAGCGATAATCAAAGTCATCCATATCGGCTTTTAATTTGTCCGCAACTTCTACGGCACGAACACAAAAAGGACAACCAGGACGTCCAAAAATTACTGTAAACATGAAATACCTCTCTCGCAAAAATAGATTGCGGCCATTATCCAGATTTTAGTGCTGGTTAACAATTCTTCTGTACGATGGGCACAATCGATTTAATGAATAAGGCTAGTGCTCAATATCTAAATCTGATTCAGGAACGCAACAACAGGGCAGAATATCGCCTTTTCTGACATAGGCGAGCGGCTCGGTTGTATAGCGAACTGTGCCGGACTTTAACGTGCTTCTGCAGGCACCACAGAAACCACTACGACAATGGTAATGCATTTCTAACTGATGCTTCTCTAAGGCTTCGAGTAAAGTGCCTTCAGTCGCATCAACGGCAAGCTCGGGCCCGCCGTTGACTTTGACTTTAAAGGTGTTGGCCATAGCTTAGAGATCAAAGTCCCCAAGGTCGGAGGCATTAACCTCACTGTCTATTTGACCAACAAGGTAAGAGGTAATTTCAGACTCTTGTGGTGCTACCTGAACGTTGTCCGATACCAGATACTTGTTCATCCAGGGCAGTGGGTTAGAACGCTGATTTTCAAATGGAGCATCAAAGCCTATGGCCTGCATACGCAAGTTGGCAATGTACTCGACATATTGGCACAGCATGCTTTCGTTCAGACCTATCATTGAACCGTCTTTAAACAAGTAGTGCGCCCACTGTTTTTCCTGTTTAACAGCTGTCATGAAAATCTCGTAGGCATCATCGCGAAGCTCTTCGGCAATTTCTTTCATTTCCGGGTCGTCTTCGCCGTACTGCCACAAATTAAGAATGTGCTGTGTTGATGTAAGGTGAACGTTTTCATCGCGAGCAATCAGTTTGATGATTTTTGCGTTACCTTCCATTAATTCACGTTCTGCAAAAGCAAAGGTGCAGGCAAAGCTAACGTAAAAACGAATAGCTTCCAGAGCGTTAACCGAGTTAATGCACAAAAACAGCTTTTTCTTTATTTCGCGCTGAGTGACCGTATAGGTCTTACCGTCAACGACAATATCGCCTTCGCCGTGGGTTTGTAGCAGCTGAGTGTAAAAAATAAGATCGTCGTAGTACTTTGAAATGTCATTAGCGCGAATTTTAATTTGCTCGTTAATGACAATATCTTCAAAGACTTCGCTGGGGTCACTAAACAAGTTACGCAGTATGTGCGTGTATGACCGCGAGTGAATGGTCTCAAAGAATGACCAGGTTTCGATCCAGGTTTCTAACTCAGGAAGGGATACGATAGGTAGTAGCGCGATATTCGGCGAACGACCCTGAATCGAATCCAGAAGTGTCTGATACTTCAAGTTAGAAATAAACACATGCTTTTCGCTGGCAGTCAGTTTATTAAAGTCGATACGGTCACGGCTGACATCGATTTCTTCAGGGCGCCAGAAAAAGCTGATTTGTTTTTCGATAAGTTTTTCGAAAATACTGTGTTTTTGTTGATCATAGCGAGCAACGTTAACGGAGTTGCCTAAAAACATAGGCTCCGTTAACGGGTTATTCTGCTCTTGGTTAAACGTTGAGTACGACATTCGCTAAAATCCTTATTATTAAATTTTACAAGCACCACCGGCACAATCGTCATCTTCTTCGATGATAACTTCTGCGCTCTGGGCCTGAGGCTTGTCGGCACGTTGACGTGCAGCAATGTCGGACTGGTTGTCAGCAGCACCATCACGAGTGTTGTGATAATAGAGCGTTTTAACTCCCAGTTTATAAGCGGTTAACAAGTCTTGCAGAAGCTGTTTCATCGGTACTTTACCCGCATCAAACTTGTTCGGGTCGTAATTGGTGTTTGCAGAAATTGTCTGATCCACAAATTTTTGCATGATACCAACCAGCTCAAGATACCCTTTGTTATTCGGTATTTGCCATAACAACTCGTATTTGTCTTTCAAGTTTTCGTAGTCAGGGACAACCTGTTTAGTTACCCCGTCTTTTGACGACTTAATGCTGACAAAACCACGAGGAGGCTCGATACCGTTAGTTGCATTAGAAATCTGCGACGATGTTTCTGACGGCATTAGAGCGGATAATGTTGAATTACGCATACCGTGCTGTTTAATGTCAGCACGGAGCTTATCCCAGTCTAAATGCAGTGGCTCGTCGCACACTTTGTCCAGATCTTTCTTATAGGTATCGGTTGGCATAATGCCCTGAGAGTAAGTGGTCTCATTAAATTTAGGGCAGGCACCTTTTTCCTTAGCCAGGTTCATTGAAGCTTGCATCAGGTAATACTGTATAGCTTCAAAGGTTTGGTGAACCAGGCCGTTTGCAGAGCCGTCTGAATATTTAACACCGTGCTTGGCTAAGTAATAAGCAAAGTTAATAACACCAATACCCAGAGTACGGCGGTTCATGGTGGCGTTGTAAGCTGCCGGAACAGGGTACTCCTGATAATCCAGCAGGCTGTCCAGTGCGCGAACGGCCAAGTCTGCTAAGTTTTCAAATTCACTCAGGCTTTCAATTTTACCTAAGTTAAAGGCTGACAGAGTACAAAGCGCTATTTCACCTTCTTCGTCATTTACGTGACTTAATGGCTTAGTTGGCAATGCAATTTCAAGACACAAGTTACTTTGACGGATAGGCGCAACTTTAGAGTCAAAAGGGCTGTGCGTGTTGCAATGGTCTACGTTTTGCACATAGATACGGCCGGTGCTGGCACGCTCCTGCATAAACAGACCAAACAGCTCAATGGCTTTAATACGTTTTTTACTGATGCTCTCATCCTGTTCGTATTGCTGGTATAAACGCTCAAATTCGTCCTGATCTTCAAAGAAGGCGTCGTAAAGCCCCGGAACGTCCGACGGACTGAACAGGGTAATGTAATCGTCTTTAATCAGGCGCTGATACATGGTGCGGTTAAATTGAACACCATAATCCAGGTGGCGAACCCGGTTTTCTTCAACACCCCGGTTATTTTTCAGTACTAATAGACTTTCAACTTCCAGGTGCCAAAGAGGGTAGAACAAGGTAGCCGCGCCACCACGAACACCACCTTGTGAGCAGCTTTTAACGGCTGTCTGGAAATATTTATAGAATGGGATACAACCGGTGTGGAAAGCTTCACCATTACGGATAGGGCTGCCTAATGCGCGAATACGCCCCGCGTTAATACCAATACCGGCGCGCTGAGAGACGTATTTTACGATAGCACTGGCGGTGGCATTAATAGAATCGAGACTATCGCCAGCTTCAATTAAAACACAGGAGCTGAATTGACGTGTCGGCGTACGTACACCTGACATAATCGGTGTCGGTAGAGAAATTTTAAATTCAGAAGCTGCATCGTAGAAACGTTTAACGTAATCCATACGAGTGCTTTTCGGGTAATCCGAAAACAGACAAGCGGCGACTAATATGTATAAGAACTGCGCGCTTTCATAGATGTCACCCGTTACCCGGTTCTGAACCAGATACTTGTTTTCCAGCTGTTTAACCGCAGCATAAGAGAAGTTCATGTCACGCCAGTGATCAAGGAACTCGTCCATTTGATCGAACTCTTCTTCGCTGTAGTCATCCATCAGGTGTTCATCGTAGCGATGCTCGGCCACCATTTTTTTCACATGGTCGTATAGACGCGGTGGTTCAAACTTACCGTAAGCACGTTTACGCAAGTGGAAGATAGCCAGTCGCGCTGCCATGTACTGATAGTCGGGCGCATCTTCCGAAATGAGATCGGCAGCTGCTTTAATGATCGTTTCATGAATGTCTTCAGTTTTAATGCCATCGTAAAACTGAATGTGAGATTTAATTTCGACCTGAGAGGCTGAGACATTATTCAGTCCTTCGGCCGCCCACATGATCACTCGGTGAATTTTATCGAGGTTTAGCGGTTCGCGTTCGCCGCTGCGTTTCGTAACATAAAGTTGCTCGTTCATTTTGCGCCGACTCTTAGCTTTTTGTTATAGGTTTGTAGCCACAAGATATAGTGCTTATTAGTTGTACAGAGCGATATTTACACAATATCTAGTGTGTCTGGGATGAACTGTATGCTAGGTCTAACTGGCAATACGATCAAGTGAATTTAACGGTAAAAACGGAATAATTTTGAATTCAGAATCTTGATTTTTTGCCAGCCTTTAACTGGCCTGAGTTTGCGCTGAAAAGTTTTCTATATAATTTTTTTGTCTTTTAAAGGAAGTTAATAGATCAAGAGTTATTGATAGCCAGTAACTCCAGCAATGCCAGCGGAGATTCAATGTGATAATCGGCCTGCCAGCGCTGGGGTTGGTCTTCGTTACTGATATAACCGTACTCGGCAAGCACCGTGACCATTCCGGCGTTACGGCCGGCTTCAATATCGCGTTCGGCATCACCCACGTAAAGGCAGTCTGTTGGTTCAACACCCAGTTTCTCAGCCGCATAGAATAAAGGTTCAGGCGATGGTTTTGCGACACTGAGAGTATCGCCGCTCACCACAACTTCAATAGCTTCAAATTCGGGGAAGTGCGGTAATAACAGGTGTGTCAGGCGTTCAGGCTTATTGGTCACTATAGCGACCTTAATGGATTCACGTTGTAATACCGCCAGTAGCTCCAGGACACCCGGGTAAGGTTGGGTATGAGTAGCAATATTATTCTTATAGGCACTCAGGAAGGCGTGTCTCAGCTCTGTTTCCATGTGCGTATAATTGTCATCAAAGGCCAATTTTAGTAAGCCTCTGGAACCATGGGACGCAACTGGTGTAAACACTTCAGCAGTGACAGCAGGGCGCTCGTATTGCTCGCAAACAGCATTTAATGCGGCGCCTAAATCGGGTGCGGTATCAAGTAAGGTGCCATCTAAATCAAACAGGACAGCTTTTACCGGAGAACTTTTATCTGAGGAACTCATTAATTACTCCGGCTTTTTCAAAGCGACAATGTAATTTACATCAACATCTTTGTCTGAAAGTACAAAGCCTTTTAAAGGATGAAAAACTAAGCCATTAATAGCGATATCTTCTAAAGCAGCTTTGTCAGTCATACTTAAAAGTTCTGACGGACGAATAAAACGTTGATGTTGATGAGTTCCTTTCGGTACCCAGCCTAAAATATGCTCGGCAGCGACAATACCCAATAACCAGGATTTCACATTACGATTCAAAGTGGAGAAAAAGACTAATCCCCCGGGTTTAACCGCTTTGGCGCAGGCTTGTACTATGGCGGCCGGGTCAGGCACGTGTTCAAGCATTTCCAGACAGGTCACTACGTCGTAGCTGTCGGAGTTTTGTTCGGCCAGCGTTTCAACGGTAATGCATTGATAGTCAATTTGGCGGCCACTTTCTAATGCGTGTAAACGCGCCACCTTTAATGACTGCTCGGCCAAATCAATACCGGTTACCTCAGCGCCTCGTTCCGCCATGGCTTCACTGAGTAATCCACCTCCACAACCGACATCCAGTACTTTCTTGCCGAAAAGCCCTTCGGTATGGTTTTCGATAAAGCCCAGCCGGACCGGGTTGATTTTATGCAAAGGTTTAAATTCGCCATCCGGGTCCCACCAGCGCGAGGCGAGTGCTGAAAATTTTGCGATCTCTTCCGGATCGACGTTTTTTTGTTCACTTTTAGAGCGACTGGTGGTCATAGATTATGCGTCTTTAAGAGATGGATAACGCGGCTAGTCTACCTCAGGCAAAGAATAAGAAAAAGAGGGTGCGAGACGCGTTTGGGATGGGTACAATGATTGGATCAAAATAACAATGAATATGCGGATCTATATTTAGGGAATAAACTATGAGCGATCTAGCCAGAGAAGTGTCACCGGTAAATATTGAAGACGAACTAAAAAGTTCGTACCTCGATTATGCCATGAGCGTCATTGTTGGGCGTGCTTTACCTGATGTCCGTGACGGCCTGAAGCCAGTACACAGACGTGTCCTGTTCGCAATGAACGAATTGCGCAACGACTTTAATAAACCTTATAAAAAGTCAGCGCGTGTTGTCGGTGATGTGATTGGTAAATATCACCCTCACGGAGACAGCGCAGTTTATGACACGATTGTTCGTATGGCGCAGGACTTTTCATTGCGTTATATGTTGGTTGATGGTCAGGGGAACTTTGGTTCTGTTGACGGAGACTCAGCCGCTGCGATGCGTTATACCGAAATTCGCATGGCAAAAATTGCTCACCAGCTATTAGCCGACCTGGACAAAGAGACCGTTAATTTTGTCGATAACTACGACGGTACAGAGCGTATTCCTGATGTATTGCCAACCCGCGTTCCGAACCTCTTAGTGAACGGTTCCTCGGGTATCGCGGTTGGTATGGCAACTAATATTCCGCCTCATAACCTGACGGAAGTTATTGACGGCTCACTGGCGATGATTGATAACCCGGATATTGATGTTGAAGGGTTAATGGAATACATCCCGGGTCCGGACTTCCCGACAGCAGCGACAATTTCAGGTCGCAGCGGTATCGTTGAAGCTTATAAAACCGGTCGTGGTCGTATTCATTTGCGCGCTCAGGCGGAAGTGGAAGTCGACGAGAAAACGGGTAAAGAAACCATCATTGTTACGGAAATTCCGTATCAGGTGAATAAAGCCCGCTTAATTGAAAAAATAGCTGAACTGGTTAAAGAAAAGCGCGTTGAAGGTATTAGTGCTTTACGTGACGAGTCTGACAAAGACGGTATGCGTATCGTCATTGAAATTCGTCGTGGCGATGTTGGCGAAGTTGTTCTTAACCATTTGTATGCTAATACCCAGTTACAGGTTGTGTTTGGCATTAATATGGTTGCCCTGGATAAAGGTCAGCCGCGTCTGTTTAACCTGCGCGATATGCTGGATTGCTTCATTCGCCACCGTCGTGAAGTGGTTACCCGCCGCTCAGTCTACGAATTACGCAAAGCTCGTGAACGTGCTCATATCCTGGAAGGTCTGGCGATATCGCTGGCTAATATTGACGAAATTATTGAGCTTATCCGTCGTTCACCCACGCCAGCTGAAGCTAAAGCCGGGCTAATTGCCCGCGCATGGCAGCTGGGTGATGTTGCTTCAATGCTGGAAACCGCCGGTGTTGATGCTGCGCGTCCTGATCATCTGCCTGAAGAATACGGCATTCGGGGTGACAACTATCACCTGACTGAAGAACAGGCTCAGGCCATTTTGGATTTACGTCTGCATAAACTGACTGGTTTAGAGCACGAAAAAATTCTGGATGAATACAAAGGTCTGTTAGAACAAATTGCTGAACTGCTGCATATTCTGAACAGTTCAGAGCGCCTGATGGAAGTGATTCGTGAAGAGCTGGTTGAAATACGCAGTAACTTTGGCGATGAGCGTAAAACCGATATTACCGCCGCTGCACATGACATCAGCATGGAAGACTTAATCAATGAAGAAGATGTTGTTCTGACGCTTTCTCACGAAGGTTATGTGAAGTATCAACCGTTGACTGAGTACGAAGCTCAGCGTCGTGGTGGTAAAGGTAAAGCCGCCACTAAGATGAAAGACGAAGACTTTATTGAAAGACTGTGGGTAGCGAACACGCATGACACCATTTTATGCTTCTCAACCCGTGGTCGTATTTACTGGATGAAAGTTTACCAGTTGCCGCTGGCAAGTCGTGCTTCTCGAGGCAAGCCTATCGTCAACTTGTTACCACTTGAAGCCGACGAACGTATTACCGCTATTCTGCCAACACGGGATTACCCGGAAGATAAGTTCGTTGTTATGGCTACTCGTAAAGGGACCATTAAGAAAACGCCATTACCAGAGTACTCACGTCCTCGTAACGGCGGAATCATTGCACTGAACCTGGTTGATGACGATGAACTGATTGGTGTTGATATCACTGACGGTAGCGGCGAAATTATGCTGTTCTCTGACGCTGGCAAAGTGGTGCGCTTCGCGGAAGAGCAAGTGCGGTCAATGGGCCGTACAGCAACCGGTGTTCGTGGTATTCGTTTGGAAGAAGGACAGCGTGTTGTATCACTGATTGTTCCTCGCGAATACGAAGAGGAAGAAGCGAATGTATTAACCGTGACTGAAAACGGTTACGGCAAACGTACGCCGCTAAGTGAATACCCGGCTAAGAGTCGTGCGACCAAAGGTGTTGTCTCTATTAAGGTCAGCGAGCGTAATGGTTCCGTTGTCGGCGCCATGGAAGTTATTGATGGCAATGAGATCATGCTTATCAGTAATAAAGGTACTCTGGTCAGAACGCGTGTTAATGAGGTCTCAACCGTTGGTCGTAACACTCAGGGCGTACGCTTAATTCGTACAGCTGATGACGAAAAAGTGGTTGGCCTGCAGCGCATTGATGAAATTGACGAAGATGAGCCTCTCATCGACGGCGAAGTCATTGCTGAGGAAGGCGAAGTCTCTTCTGAGGATAGCTCTGAAAATCAAGAGGGTTCCGACGAGTCATGAGCCAGTTGTTTAACTTTTCGGCCGGACCGGCAATGTTGCCGGTCGAGGTGTTGAAGCAAGCTCAGGAAGAGTTATTGAACTGGAATGGGCAGGGTGTATCGGTGATGGAAATTTCCCACCGTGACCCTGCTTATGTCCATATGGCACGTGAAGCTGAGCAAGACCTGCGCGACCTGCTAAATGTACCGGACGACTACGAAGTACTCTTTCTACAAGGCGGAGGGCGAGGCCAGTTTTCTGCGGTTCCACAGAATATCGCGTCACCCGATGCCACCGTAGATTACCTGGATACAGGAATATGGTCTGGTTTTGCTATCCGTGAAGCCGAAAAGTTCGTTTCCAGAGTGAATATTGCCGGGCAAGTTCAGGAAGGCGCTAAAGGCAAGGAAATTCAGTCGCCAAAAGATTGGAAACTGTCTGAAAATGCTGCCTATTTTCATTACTGTCCTAATGAGACGGTCGATGGTATTGCACTGCATGAGATCCCTGACGTTAAAGCACCCATTGTGGCTGATATGTCATCAAATATCCTCTCTGAACCCCTGGATGTCTCAAAGTTTGGTGTTATATACGCCGGCGCTCAGAAGAATATAGGCCCTTCAGGTTTTGCTATCGCTATCGTCAATAAAAAGCTTTTGGGTCAACCGCAGAAGCAAGTGTCATCTATTATGGATTACCAACTCCAGGCGAAAGACGGGTCTATGTACAACACGCCCAATACCTTTGCCTGGTATCTGGCAGGGTTGGTTTTCAAGTGGTTAAAAGCTCAGGGCGGATTAGCGGCTATGGGCGAACGCAACCATCGTAAAGCTCAGCTTATCTATGACTTTGTTGATGCTTCAGATTTTTACAGAAACAACATTAATCCTGCTTACCGTTCGATCATGAATGTGCCTTTCCAGTTAGCCGATGACAAACTCGATGCCGACTTTTTAGCGGGTGCTAAAAAGGAAGGTTTATTAGGGTTAAAAGGGCATCGCTTTGTTGGTGGCATGAGAGCCAGTATTTATAACGCAATGCCGGTGGAAGGCGTAGAAGCATTGCTAAGTTATATGGCTGATTTTGAACGTAAGCTTGGCTAAATAAATAGAATAAAAAAGGTAGTGAATCGCTATGGCAGAATTCAACGCATTAGAACTGGTTAATCCCGGAGTTAAACAATTACGTCCGTATCAGGCGGGCAAGCCAACATCCGAATTGCAGCGTGAGTTAGGTTTAAAACACGTGGTTAAGCTGGCTTCAAACGAAAACCCATTGGGCTTGAGTGAAAAGGTCAAAACGGCTCTGGAAGCTGAGTTAACCGATTTAGTGCGTTACCCCGATGCTAACGGTTATTACCTTAAAAGTCGTCTGGCAGAACTTAACGAGGTCGGTACGCAACAAATTACTCTGGGTAACGGTTCTAACGATGTTTTAGAGATTTTAGCTCGTACCTTTGTGTCAGATAAAGACGAAGTTATTTTCTCTCAGCATGCGTTTGTGGTGTATCCGCTGGTTACTCAGGCTATTGGCGCAAAACCTGTTGCCGTTCCTGCGGTAGATTATGGCCATGACCTTGATGGTATGGCTAAAGCCGTTACCGATAAAACCAAGATGATTTTTATTGCTAACCCTAATAATCCCACGGGTACATTTTTATCGACTTCTGCACTGAAAAGTTTTCTGGATAAAATACCGCAAAATATTATCGTGGTTCTTGATGAAGCTTATTACGAGTATGTGCCAGAAGAAGAGCGGGCGCCATCGGTTGAGTGGATAAAAGATTACCCTAACCTGGTGGTTAGCCGAACCTTTTCTAAAGCCTATGGGTTAGCCGGTTTACGCGCAGGTTATGCCGTAAGTCATGAGAGCGTAGCCGATGTTCTTAACCGTATTCGCCAGCCATTCAACATGAATTCGCTGTCACTTAAAGCGGCGGAAGTGGTACTGGATGATCATGCTTATTTGCAAAAAGCGGTTGAGTTAAACGCACAGGGCATGAAGCAGCTAACTGAGTTTTGTGAAGAATTAGGCCTTAACTATATTCCTTCTTATGGTAACTTTTTGACCATAGAAGTCGGGCCCGATGCCGAGAAGCTCTATGACGAACTTCTGCATGAAGGCGTTATTGTACGTCCTGTTGGCGGCTATGAGTTGCCTAATCATTTACGTGTCAGCATTGGCCTGCCTGAAGAAAACCAGGCTTTTATTAAGGCAATGAAAAAGCTGCGTGGTTAATTCTATTCATTTAGAGCCGCGACAGCATTGTCGCGGTACTGTCACTTTACCCGGCTCAAAAAGTATTGCTAACCGGGCACTGCTTATGGCCGCTTTATGCCAGACTCCCGTAACCTTACACAATTTACTGGTCAGTGATGACACCAGTCGTATGCGTGAAGCTTTGCTCGCTCTGGGTGTTAGCTTTAAAGACGATGAACTTACAACTCAGGTTGAGGGTTTAGGTGGTCATTGGCGTCAGGCTTCCTCTGAACTTTATTTAGGTAATGCTGGAACAGCGATGCGACCGCTTATTGCCGTGTTATCAGCGACGGCAAAAGAAGAGCAGGCACCTATGGTTCTGAAGGGCGATGCCCGAATGCATGAACGACCGGTTCAACACTTAGTTGATGCTTTGCAAATGCAGGGAGCGTCAATTGATTACTTGGGCGAGTCGGGCTTTCCACCACTCGCTATTTCACAAGGTTTAGCCCCGGGCAAGTTTGAAATTGATGGCTCAGTATCCAGCCAGTTTATTTCGGCGTTACTTATGGCGCTTCCTCTGTTGCCCGGTGATTCAACCTTAACGCTAAAAGGCGAGGTGGTTTCCCGGCCTTATATTAACCTAACTCTGCAAATGCTGGCGGACTTTGGTATTTCGGTAAAAGAGGACTCTCCTCAATGCTATGTCATTGCCGGAAAACAAGTTTATCAGTCGCCCGGAGAATACTGGGTAGAAGGTGATGCCAGTGCGGCCTCCTACTGGATGGCTGCAGCATTATTAGGGCGAGGTCCGGTTGAGATAATAGGCGTCGGTAAAAACTCGATACAGGGCGATAAACGTTTTGCTGAGGTAATAGAGCAAATGGGAGCTTCTGTGGCTTACCAGGACAACAGCATAACAGTTACCGGAAGGGGAATAGTCAAAGGCATCGATCAGGACTTTAACGATATTCCAGATGCGGCAATGACGGTTGCACCATTAGCACTTTTTGCTGATAAACCTACAACCATTCGTAATGTGGCTAATTGGCGCGTTAAAGAAACCGATCGCCTGTACGCTATGGCAACAGAATTGCGCAAACTGGGTGCCCTAGTAGAAGAAGGGCGAGATTACCTCTATATAGAACCGATTAAGAACTGGCAACACGCGTGTATTGATACTTATGATGATCACCGCATGGCAATGTGCTTTTCACTTGCGGCGTTTTCACCTGCCGGCGTTACGATCAATGATCCGGATTGCTGCGCTAAGACCTATCCCAACTATTTCTCTGAGTTTTCACGGCTCTGTCACAGTTAACTCATAGACTTGCTGACTTTGATTAATGCAATTTTTTTACAAATGCGTATAATTGCGCGGCTAAATGCTGCGTAATGCAGAGCAATTAGAGGATTTTATGGCAACTCATATTCCAGTCATTACGATTGACGGGCCGAGTGGGGCAGGAAAAGGAACGATAAGCCGACTACTGGCAGAGAAGCTAGGTTGGCATTTGTTGGACAGCGGCGCGATTTATCGCGTGCTGGCATTAGCGGCTTTGCATCACGATTTTACGCCGGAAGATGAAGAAAGTCTGGTGGCTTTAGCGGCGCACCTGGACGTGAAGTTTGAAGCAGAAGAAGAACGCTCATTAACGCATATCATTCTTGAAGGTGAGGACGTCACCATGACGATCCGAACTGAACAGGTGGGTAATATGGCCTCTAAAATTGCCGCTCTTCCAAGAGTGCGAGAAGCGCTTCTTCGCCGTCAGCGTGGCTTTAAAGAGCTTCCGGGGTTAGTAGCCGATGGGCGCGATATGGGAACCGTTGTGTTTACCGATGCCGATGCCAAAATCTTTTTGACGGCTTCAGCCGAAGAGCGCGCAAGGCGACGCTTTGAGCAATTGAAGGAAAAAGGTTTTGATGCTAACATTGATCAATTAGTGAACGAAATAAAAGAACGAGATGATCGAGATACGAATCGCTCGGTGGCCCCACTAAAGCCAGCCGAGGATGCGTTATATCTGGATTCCACCGATACGCCGGTAGACGACGTGTTGGAACAAGTATTGATGTTTGCTCATAGCAAACTCTCAAAGGCTAGCTAGGGTCATGTGACCTTAATTAGGCGTCTGTTGTAAGGAAGCAAACAGACTTTTTTAATAACCCCGCTGTATACGGAAGTTCAGTGGACGTCTTATTTATAAGCGAAGTTAATCACTATGTCAGAAAATTTTGCAGAATTATTTGAAGAAAGCCTAAAGGAAGTTGAAACACGCCCGGGCTCCATTGTTAAAGGTACTATCGTTGCCATCGAAAAAGATTTGGTCTTAGTAGACGCGGGTCTTAAATCAGAAAGCGCGATTCCAGCAGAACAGTTCCGTAATGCAGAAGGTGAATTAGAAGTCAGCGTCGGTGACGAAGTTGATGTAGCCCTTGATGCAGTAGAAGACGGCTTTGGTGAAACCATTCTGTCTCGCGAAAAAGCGAAACGTTACGAAGCATGGCTGCAGCTTGAAAAAGCACACGAAGACAATGCAACCGTTATCGGTATTATTTCTGGTAAGGTTAAGGGTGGCTTCACAGTAGACTTAGGCGGCGTTCGCGCATTCTTGCCTGGTTCACTGGTTGATGTACGTCCAGTACGTGAAACAACGCACCTGGAAAACAAAGATTTAGAATTCAAAGTTATCAAGCTTGATCAAAAACGTAACAACGTTGTTGTGTCTCGCCGTGCTGTTATCGAGAAAGAGAACAGTGCAGAGCGTGAAGAGCTGCTTGAAAACTTGCAAGAAGGTCAGGAAGTTCAGGGTATCGTTAAGAACCTGACTGACTACGGCGCATTCGTTGATTTAGGCGGCGTCGATGGCTTATTGCACATTACTGATATGGCTTGGAAACGCGTTAAGCACCCAAGTGAAATCGTAAACGTTGGCGATGAAATCACTGTTAAAGTATTGAAGTTTGATCGTGAGCGCACTCGTGTATCTCTTGGCCTTAAGCAATTAGGCGAAGATCCATGGGCAGATATCGCAAACCGTTACCCAGAAGGTCACCGTTTAACTGGTCGTGTTACGAACTTGACTGATTACGGCTGCTTCGTTGAAATCGAAGAGGGTGTTGAAGGTCTGGTACACGTCTCAGAAATGGACTGGACTAACAAAAACGTTCATCCTTCTAAAGTGGTTAACCTGGACGACACTGTTGAAGTTATGGTTCTGGAAATTGACGAAGAACGTCGTCGTATTTCACTAGGCCTTAAGCAGTGCAAACCTAACCCTTGGGAAGAGTTTGCGAAGAACCACAATAAAGGCGAGCAAGTTACTGGTAAGATCAAGTCAATCACTGACTTCGGTATCTTCATCGGTCTTGACGGCGGTATTGATGGTTTGGTTCACTTGTCAGACATTAGCTGGAACGCTACTGGCGAAGAAGCCGTTCGTGACTACAAAAAAGGTGAAGAAGTTACCGCTGTAGTTATGCAGGTTGATGCTGAACGTGAGCGTATTTCACTAGGTATCAAGCAGCTTGAAGAAGACCCATTCAATAACTACCTGGCAGCCAATAAAAAAGGTGCTATTGTTACAGGTACAGTTACTGAAGTAGACGCTAAAGGCGCTAAAGTTGAATTAGCTGAAAGCGTTGAAGGCTATGTTCGTGCAGCAGACATCTCACGTGAGCGTGTTGAAGATGCAAGCACTGAATTAAGCGTTGGTGATTCTATTGAAGCTCGCTTCATGGGCGTTGATCGCAAAAACAGTACTCTGAGCTTGTCTATCAAAGCGAAAGACGAAGCAGAAGAGAAAGAAGCGGTTGAAAGCGTCAACAAGCAGCAAGAAAGCGGCGGTCTTAACAGCGCAATGGCTGAAGCCTTTAAAGCTGCAAAAACTGACGACGAATAATTTCCTGCACTTACGCAGTTGATTAGAGGAGGTAATGATGACTAAATCAGAGCTGATTGAAAGGTTAACTTTGAAACACGAGTTACCTCCTAAGCAGGTTGAAGCTTCGGTAAAAGAAATTCTTGAACAGATGGTGCAGTCCTTGTCACAAGGCAAGCGCGTAGAAATTCGAGGGTTTGGAAGCTTCTCTCTGCATTATCGGGCTCCTCGTGTAGGTCGTAACCCAAAAACGGGTGAAGCCGTTGAATTAGACGGTAAGTATGTACCGCATTTTAAGGCGGGCAAAGAGCTTCGCGAGAGGGTCGATACGTTAAGTTAGTTTTTAAGCTCGATTGATAAAAACGGCATGCTATACTGGCATGCCGTTTTTTTATAACTAACAGGTAAGCGATTATGCTGAAGAAGCTGCTTATTCTCATTCCTGTATTACTCATATTTCTTTTAGCAATGGCTTTTGGTGCCCAGAACCCACAAACTGTTATTGTGAATTTGTTGGTACTGCAAACTGAAATGGCTGTTGCATCATTACTGGCTATCTTTTTTGGTAGCGGGTTTGTTGTTGGTATTCTCCTACTTTTCCTGTCGAGTCTGTCCTGGCGTTATCGTTACAATCGCCTGCTTAGACGCGTCAATAAATTGGATAAAGAGAGTTAATAGCTCATGCTAGAGCTTCTTTTCCTGCTTCTACCAATTGCTGCTGCCTATGGCTGGTTCATGGGTCGTAACAGTGTTCGCACAGAAGAGCGGAAAGAGCAAAAACGATTTTCCAAACAGTACGCCACTGGTATCAACCTTTTATTATCAGACCAGCCAGACAAAGCTGTAGATTTGTTTGTCGAGCTGTTAGATGTCGATAGTGAAACCATTGAAACGCACTGGACTTTAGGGAAGCTATTCCGTCGCCGGGGCGAAGTAGACCGGGCAATAAAAATTCATAAAAATCTGACATCACTTCCTAATTTATCCGAGCACGATCGTTTAACGGCTATGTATGAGTTAGGAAAAGATTACCTTTCTGCCGGAATTTACGATCGCGCTGAACAGATGTTTGCGGGTTTGCAAAGTTACAAACTGTTTCGGGAAAAGAGCCAAAAGCACCTTCTGGAGCTGTACGAATCTACCCATGAGTGGGATAAAGCCATAAAGATTGCCTTACGGCTGTCTAAGCAAGACCCGGAAGCTCGAGTGGTTCTGGCGCAACTCTATTGCGAACTTGCTGAGTTAGATGACAATACCACCAGTAAAGTAAAGCATTACAATAAAGCATTAAAACATGATGATAACTGTGTTCGCGCCGTACTTTCCCTGGGTAAAATCTATATGAATGAAGGGCGGTATAGTGAGTCTATTAATTATCTGACCCGGGTATTTGAACAAGATAAGTCGTTTGTTTGCGAAACCATACCGTTGCTAGAGGAAGCTTTTGAAAAGACTTCTGATACTCATACGTTTATCGAATTTCTCCATACTTGTGTCGAACAGAACGCCGGAATAACGGCAGCAATTACACTGGCCGAAAAAATTTGCGAATCTCAAAGCATTGAAGATGCCGAGCACTTTATGACTCAGGTGTTAGAGCAGCATCCAACGATGCGAGGGTTCCATTATTTAATGGGGCTTCACATCCGGGCCGCTGATGTTGGTAATGCCCGTGACAGTCTTCGTAGACTGCAGAAAATGGTGCACGAACACATAGTGCAGAGGCCAAATTATAAGTGCCGTCATTGCGGTTTCTCAGGGCATACTTTGTATTGGCGTTGTCCTTCCTGTAAGAGTTGGTCAACAACAAAACCTATTTTTGGACTAGATGGTGAATAAGACATGGCATTGCCGAAAATATATGTAGCTTTAGATTGCCAGACACAAGAAGAAGCTGACCAGTTAGTCAGCAGGCTTCCTTCCGGGCAAGTTGGACTTAAAGTTGGAAAAGAGTTGTTTACCTCTATTGGCCCCGAGTGGGTGCGCAAGCAAGTAGAACAAGGTTTTTCCATCTTTCTGGATTTAAAATTTCACGATATTCCCAATACAGTTGCTAAAGCTGTCACTTCGGCGGCTAAAATTGGTGTTGATATTGTCAATGTCCACGCCAGTGGCGGAAGTGACATGATGAAAGCGGCTAAAGATGCTCTCGAGCCTTTTGATAACCCACCATTGCTAATTGCTGTAACGGTGCTGACCAGTATGAGTGATGCAGATCTTGCTGATATTGGTATTCAGGTAACGGCAGAACAACAGGTACTCAATTTAGCTAAGTTGACGCAGAAAGCAGGCTTAGACGGTGTGGTATGCTCTGCACAAGAAGCGCGCATGCTTAAAGACGCACTGGGTGAATCATTTAAACTGGTTACGCCGGGGATAAGACCTACCAATAGTGCAACGGACGATCAGAAGCGAGTAATGACCCCTAAGGAAGCTATACTTGCAGGTGTTGACTATTTGGTTATCGGGCGTCCTATCACGCGCTCAGAAAACCCTGAAGAGACCGTTGCAGAAATTCTGGCTTCCATAGGAGAGTAACCTACTTAACGCCTGGTAATGTCGTAATCTCGCCAGATGGTAAAAAAGTTCGGCTATAGTATCTCTACTGCAGTGACGCAGTGATTTTATCGAAAGGGAACAGATACTATGAAGCTAAAATTATTATCCATACTATTAGGAACATCACTCTTTTGGGTTTGCGGTGCACAAGCGGGCTCAATGCCGGTTACAGCAACTGCATCACCAGTAGTGCAAGATACCAACGTAAAAACTGTCAACATTAATACCGGCTCTGCTCAGGAAATTTCCGACGTTCTGGTTGGTGTCGGCGTGAAACGAGCCGAGCAAATTATCGAGTTACGTGAGCAATTAGGTGGCTTTACAGAAGTTGAGCAACTACTTGATGTGAAAGGTATAGGCGCAAAAACCTTAGAAAAAAACCGCGCATTCATTACTATTAAGCAGTAAGAAACTTAAACTCCAGAGATAAAAAAAGGTCGGTAGCGTATAACTACCGACCTTTTTTGTTGCTTAAATACCCTTAGTCACATTTCGCCATTTCAGCATAAGAACTGGAGCGAGCCTGAGAAATACTCGCTACACGACTGTCCTTAGTAAACTCCTGGCGACTGGTCGCTTGTGCAATAGGTAGCGCTTTGAAATCTTCAGTGCGCTCTACTGCTGTAGCTTTAGTCATGGCCGAAAAGGATGAGCCGCTCAAAGAACGGTTTGGTATAACGGCCTCGGCCTTACCTTGTTGCTTGCGTTTTTGACCCGCAGCACGCTGGTGACGAGGAGAACGGCGAGAGCGATCCCGACCTTTCTTTTCTTCGTTTGCTTTGGGCTCAGTGTCTTCTTTTGCTGGCTCTTCTTCTACGGCCTTGGCCTTTGGCGCTTCATGAGACGCTTCAGGTTCAGCTGCATCAGCAGGCTCTGCTGGCGTAGGTGCTTCAGGCTGAGGCGCATTATCGGAAACAGCTTCTTTTGCCTTTTCTTCTTGCTCCACGCTTTCCTGCTTAGCTTTTTCTACCGGAGGAGCTGTTGGCTGCTCTTCATGCTTTTCGTCATCAGCTGTTTTAGACTGAGCCTGATTTTGTACGAGTTCAGCAGCTGCCTGAATGCGTGGATCAAGCACCTTATCAGAAATGGCTTTGTTTTCAGCTTTACCGGAGCTACTTTGCTGTGCCGGCTTTTCTTTTGCCGCTGTTTGCTTTTGAGAGCTATTGTCGGTACTGACCTGCTCAGTACTTTGCTCCTCTTGCTTAGCCTCTTTTGCTTTTACTGTATCGCCGGCAGATGAAACTCTAACCGACTTTTCAATAGGTTTACGCTGACGGCGAGGCTTATCCTGAGGAGCTTTTGGCTCTTTGGCTTTTTCTGGCTCAGCCGCAGTACTCGCTTGATCGTTCTTAGCCGCTTCAGTTTTTGGCGTCTGGTTCGCTTTATTACTGCGTCCACGACGTCTGCGGTCATTTCGGTTACGAGTGTTACGAGTGCCCGCATCATCACGTGAATCGGTCGACTTCTCTTCAGCTGTAGAAGCCGCTTCTTTGCTCGGCTCTTCCTTGCTAGCTGTAGACTGGTTGCGACCCCGTTGCTGGCGGTTACCAGAACGACGGTTACGGCCTCGACGTTGCTGATTCCGTTGATTTTGCGAAGTTCTTTGTTTGTTTTTATTTGCTTCGGCCTGGCTTTCTGTTTCATCGGAACCAAATAAACCTGAGAACCAAACTTTCAAACGAGTCAGTAATGATGGTTGAGCTGGTTTTTTAGCTTCAACTTTTGGCGCTGGGGTAGGCGCTGCGCTCGGAGCCTGAAGGCCTTTTAATGCTGGCTCCTCAAACTTAGCTTTATCCTGGGTCAGGGTAATAGAAACCGTAGACTCTGTTTGCTCTGGTTTTTGCACCAACTGAAAACTTGCTGATTCAGGAACTTCGTCATCACGAATTCGTAAAACTTCAAAATGCGGTGTTTCCAGGTGATGGTTTGGAATAATGACGATTTTAACGTTATGGCGTTTTTCAATATGGTTAACCGATTGACGCTTTTCGTTTAACAAATACGTGGCTACGTCAACTGGCACCTGTGAATGAACCTGAATGGTATTGTCTTTAATCGCTTCTTCTTCAATCAAACGTAAGATTGAAAGTGCTAAAGAGTCACTTGAACGTATGGTTCCCTGACCGTTACAACGAGGACAAACATTGTTTGCAGACTCGCCCAGTGATGGGCGCAGGCGTTGGCGCGACATTTCCATCAAGCCAAACCGTGAAATACGGGCAACCTGAATGCGAGCTCTGTCTTGAGACAGACTATCGCGCAGGCGGTTTTCCACATCGCGTTGGTGGCGAGAAGGCGTCATATCAATAAAATCGATAACAACTAAGCCACCCACATCACGAAGGCGCAACTGACGCGCAATTTCTTCTGCTGCTTCAAGGTTAGTCTGCAGTGCCGTCTCTTCGATATCTCCGCCTTTAGTGGCGCGAGAGGAGTTAATGTCGATAGAGGTTAAGGCTTCTGTCGGATCGATAACAATTGAACCACCGGACGGAAGGCGAACTTCGCGTTGAAAAGCTGATTCAATTTGGCTTTCAATTTGATAGTGACTGAATAGCGGAACGTCACCTTCATATTGTTTTACTCGTTGCAGAAAGTCCGGACGAATTAATTGTATGTGTGTGCGTACCTGCTCGTATACTTTCGGGCTATCAATAAGCACTTCGCCGATGTCACGGCGTAAGTAGTCCCGCAGAGCACGGAAAATAACATTACTTTCCTGGTGAATAAGGAAAGGGGCAGGGCGTTCATCGGCGGCTTTACTAATAGCTTCCCAATGGTTAAGTAAGACGTTTAAATCCCACTCTAATTCTTCCTTAGATTTCCCTACGCCAGCTGTACGAACAATGAGCCCCATTTCTTTAGGCACATTCAGTTCTGATAAAGCTTCTTTAAGTGCTGAGCGCTCGTCGCCTTCAATGCGACGTGAAATACCGCCTGCGCGAGGGTTATTTGGCATAAGTACCAAATAACTGCCCGCTAAAGAAATAAACGTGGTTAAGGCGGCGCCTTTTTGTCCGCGTTCTTCTTTATCAATTTGAACAATAACTTCCTGACCTTCTTTAACCACGTCTTTGATATTCGGGCGGCCCTGGAAGGTATAACCTTGTGGGAAGTAGGTTTTTGCGATTTCTTTAAGAGGAAGGAAGCCGTGGCGGTCAGCGCCATAATCAACGAAAGCCGCTTCAAGGCTAGGCTCAATACGAGTAATTTTGCCTTTATAGATGTTGGCTTTCTTTTGTTCGTGACCAGGGCTTTCAATATCTAAATCGTAAAGGCGTTGGCCGTCAACCAACGCTACACGCAATTCTTCTAATTGCGTGGCATTTATTAGCATTCTTTTCATTACTGTGACTCAATTCTTTGGGCCACAATATGACACGCCCCTATGGCGATCGTGCAATTATCGAATTCGTCTGTCGCTGCAGGCCCTTTGGGACCTGCGTTACCCGTCATCTACAACGTGTAACTAAAATGAGTTTGACTGTGCCGATAACACCAACTGTTCGGTGTCATATTGTCGCTAAATTTTACGTCTGCAATCGATTATTAAACAAAGCGTGTTCGATGTGCTGTGTTCTTCTCCGTGCCATCAACATCTCGGGCAAGTCTCTTTTTAAACTTTAAAACCGTATGCTGATGTGGATAATGCGTCGCTCTGTTACTTCGACTGCGCGAAATATATTCTTCGTCTGCCATCTTCGATGGACTTTGACACTTAATTATTTCATGAAAACCACTGAAAATACAAGCAACAATTTCTCTGTTGAATCCTGCAGATGATGGTAAAATGGCGTTATGAAAACGATACAACAAGAAGTCCGCTGGCACACCGTCTCTGCAGACGAGTCGGGGCAGCGAATAGACAACTTCCTAATTGCGCAATTACGCGGTGTGCCTAAGTCATTGGTATACCGAATTGTACGTAAAGGTGAAGTGCGCGCGAATAAAAAGCGGATAAAACCTGATTATAAGCTAAAGGAGGGCGATCTTATTCGTATCCCTCCGGTTAAAGTCAGCGAACGCCCGGATTTACCGTCAGCTAATTTAGAGCAGGTAGCGGCGCTTGAACATGCCATTTTGTACGAAGATGACGCACTGATGTTAATTAATAAACCTTCAGGTGTTGCAGTGCATGGTGGTTCGGGCTTGCAGTTCGGTCTAATTGAAGGGCTTAGAGCCTTACGCCCTAAAGAAAAGAGCTTAGAGCTGGTACATAGGCTGGACAGAGATACCAGCGGTTTGTTGTTGGTTGCTAAAAAACGTTCGGTGTTGCGAAACTTGCATGAACAGTTGCGCAATAAAGAAATGAATAAGCAATACCTGGCATTAGTTCGGGGGCAATGGCAAAAGCGGGTTCGCAGTGTTGAAGCTCCGCTAAAGAAAAACACATTAAAGTCCGGTGAACGAATTGTACGTGTTGATGCGGAAGGTAAAGCCTCTTTAACCCGTTTTCGTATCCAGCAAAGGTATAAGGAAGGGACATTAGTAGAAGCTTCTCCTGTTACCGGAAGAACTCACCAAATTAGAGTGCACGCACTGCACGCCGGACATCCTATAGCAAAGGACCCTAAATACGGTGACGCGGATTTTGATAACACAATGTCTCAAGTTGGCTTAAAGCGTTTGTTTTTACACGCCTGGCAGTTACGCTTCCTACATCCTGTTACGGCTAAAGAAGTTGCTTTTGAGGCACCGCTGGACGACAACTTACAAGAAACATTAAAGCGACTGACTCCCCAATAATATGGACAGCTTATAATGATTTACGATAAGCGACTTATTGTGTTTGACTGGGATGGCACCTTGATGGACTCGATAGGCCGAATTGTGTCGTCTATGCAGAACACCGCCCGGCATATTGGTTTGCCCGTTCCAACCGATGTTGCCGTTAGAGATATTATTGGTTTGAGCCTTGAGCCGGCCATTGAGAAGTTGTTTGGTGTGCTTAACCCAGTAGAGTTGGATGGCTTTTTAGTCCAATACCGTGATGAATATGTCGATTTAAATCCCACACCGTCGCCCTTATTCAATGATGCGAAAGCTGTCTTGTCTCAGCTCACAGATTCGGGTCTTCAGCTGGCCGTGGCAACGGGAAAAGCTCGCAGAGGCTTACAGCGAGTTTGGTCAGAAAGCGAAACCGAACATTACTTTGTAGCTTCCCGGTGTGCAAGCGAGACCCGGGGTAAACCTGACCCTCAAATGCTTTATGAGATAATGGATGAATTAAACGCTCATCAGGAAGAAACAGTCATGGTTGGCGATTCGGTTCATGATATGAAAATGGCTATTGCAGCAGGTGTGCATCCTGTTGGTGTTAGTTTTGGTGTACATAATGCAGAGAGATTACGTGAGGCAGGTGCTGCTTTGGTTGTAGACTCATTAACAGAGCTCAGTGAGAGACTTATAAAGGAGAGACCATGACATTACCGTTAATCCTTGGTTCAGGTTCTAAATACCGTCGTGAAATTTTAGATAAACTGCACTTGAAGTACGAAGTTGTTAAGCCCGATATTGATGAGTCTGCAATCACTTCCGAGAGCCCACAACATTTGGTAGGGCGTTTAGCTGAAGCCAAAGCCCGTGCAGTTGAAAAGCTCATGGCTCATAAACAGGCGGTTATTATTGGTTCCGATCAGGTTGCAGTTTGTGACGGACAGATACTAGGAAAACCCGGTAATGCTGAGAATGCCGTTAAGCAATTACTGGGGTTTGTTGGTAAAACCGTTACTTTTTACACCGGTCTGGCAGTACTGAACACCGCGACGGAACAGTGCGAAGTGAGAGTGGAACCTTTTAACGTAGAATTTCGACACTTAAGTGAAAACGAAATTGAGCGCTACGTCGAGTTGGAAGAGCCATTTGATTGTGCCGGGAGTTTTAAAAGTGAAGGCCTGGGTATCAGTTTATTTAACAGTTTAAAAGGGAATGATCCCAACACATTAATTGGGTTACCGGCCATTGCCTTATTGGATATGCTGAGAACTCATAAAATTAACCCTCTAAATAAGGAATAACGACAGATTTCCCTTGTCACTAAGGTGGAACTTCGTTAACATTCGCGCGCTATGCAAAACGTTCGTATTCCCGTAACAGTAGATCCAGTCAAAAGTGCCAACAAGAAAGTGGTATATGACGGGGTTGTGCCTGGAAAAACAATGACACGACTTCAGGAAAGCCTGGTTGAACCATGCCCGGACCCTGAGGCCAGCGTTGAGTTTGGAATTGATGAACAGGGCATTAGCTATTTTACAGGGAAAGCAAAAGTTGCTGTAAAAGTACTTTGTGAACGCTGTAATACGCCCCTGGCAGTTGATATTCTGGCGCAATTTGCGTATGCTCCTGTCACTAAGCGGCAGGTGGCAGATGACTTTCCTGATAGCTATGAAGCTATTGAGGTAAACGATTTTGGGGAAATTAACTTGCATGGGCTTGTTGAAGACGAATTAATTCTGGCTATGCCATTAGCTCCTAAGCACGACGCTAAGGCATGTCAGGTGGATCGTGATGCGATGACGTGGGGCGAAATTGACGAATCAGCTGCTGAAGAGTCTGAGAACCCGTTTGCCGTATTACAAGAATTGAAGCGTAAATAATCAGGAGATAGCGTAAATGGCTGTTCAAAAGAGTAAGAAAAGTCGTTCAAGACGCGACATGCGTCGTTCACACGATGCGATAGACGGCCCAACACTGTCGGTTGACTCAACTACGGGTGAAACGCATCGTCGTCACCACGTAACAGCCGACGGTTATTACAAGGGTCGTAAGGTCGTTAATAAGTAAGACAGGCCATGCCTGAACTGAACATAGCGATTGATGCAATGGGGGGCGATAATGGCCCCTCTATTGTTATAGAAGCCCTGGAAAAAGCGGTTCATCAGTATCCTGATGTTAAATTCACCGTTGTCGGGCGTCAGCATGAACTCACCCCGTTGCTTGAAAAGCATCACTTAAACTCTCATCCGGCAGTAAAACTCATTCATGCAGAGCAAATCATCGAAATGGATGATAAGCCTGGGCAGTCTTTACGCAGCAAACCAGAATCCTCCATGCGCATTGCTCTTAATACACTAACAGAGGGCGATTGCCAGGCTATGGTAAGCGGGGGAAATACCGGCGCGCTGATGACTAACGCCTATTTTACTTTAAAAACCTTGCCCGGAGTGTTACGCCCGGCGTTAATGACAGCACTGCCGAATCAAACCGGTGGTAAATCGTATCTATTGGACTTGGGCGCCAACGCAAGCTGTGACTCGGAAACATTATTTCAATTTGGTGTTATGGGAGCTGTAGCTGCGGAGTATCTTTCTGGAGTGCCTGCCCCAAAAATTAGCCTTCTTAATATGGGCGAAGAGGACATTAAAGGTAACGATGTAGTGCGGAACGCGGCCGCGCGACTCGCACAATGTGACCACGTCAACTATATTGGTTTTATTGAAGGTAATCATTTATTCAGTGGACGTGCCGATGTCGTTGTTTGTGATGGCTTCGTGGGTAATATTGCACTGAAAAGCTGTGAAGGTCTTGCAACTTTCATTATTGAGCAGATGCGGGAAACGCTTAACTCACATTGGTTGTACCGATTCTTCTTCCGTTTTCTACAAAAACGAACGCACAAGTCCTGGGATAGGCTGAAGCCCGACCACTACAATGGTGCGAGTCTGATAGGATTGCGGCATGTCGTGATAAAAAGTCACGGTAGCGCTAGCGCCGGCGCTTTCTATAGTGCAATTCAGCAAGCCGTCGCAGAAGCGCATGAACAGCTTCCTGAACGAATTAAACATCGTGTCGAAGCAGTCTTATCAGAACAGCTGTAATCAGTTAAGTAGCGCTATGACTTATTCAAAAATTGTTGGTACCGGGCATTATCTTCCGGAACAACGACTGACCAATGAAGAACTCTCGAAACGCGTTGATACCTCCGATGAATGGATAACCGAACGTACGGGTATCAAGGAACGACGTATTGCGGGAGCTAACGAAACGGCCGCAACAATTGGGTTTGAAGCCGCTAAAGAAGCCTTAGCTGCGGCTCAACTGAATCCACAAGATGTGGATATGATAGTGGTTGCGACCACTTCTGCAGAACACGCATTTCCAAGTGCTGCATGTGAAATTCAGCGTATGCTGGGTATTACATCCATTCCCGCGTTTGATGTCGGAGCCGCATGCCCCGGTTTTATTTATGCACTTTCTGTTGCCGATCAATTTATTAAAAGTGGTCAACATCGCCGTATACTGGTGATAGGAGCCGACGTTCTTGCCCGGTTGTGTGATCCCGATGATCGCAACACTCTGGTACTTTTTGGTGACGGGGCCGGTGCTGTCATACTTGAACAAAGTGACTCCCCCGGTATTCTCTCAACTCACTTGTACAGCGCCGGTGAATACAGCCACTTATTAGGTGCGAAACAAGCCCCCAGAGGTACTGAAGGTAGTGCAGAAAGCGCCTGGATGTATATGAAAGGTAACGAGGTTTTTAAAGTTGCCGTTGCTAAGTTGAGCAGTTTGGTTACCGATACTCTGGCAGAGAATAGATTACAGGCGCAGGACCTGGACTGGCTAATACCTCACCAGGCAAATTTGCGTATCATTAAAGCAACAGCAAAGAAATTACATATGCCGATGGAGCGAGTGGTTATTACTTTGGATAAAACCGGTAATACTTCTGCGGCATCGGTGCCAATAGCACTTGACTGGGCGGTCAAAGACGGACGTATAAAACGCGGCCAAAAATTATTGTTAGAGGCCTTTGGTGGTGGTTTCGCCTGGGGCTCTGCGCTGGTTAAATATTAAGAGGGTAATTATGACTAAAACGGCATTGTTATTTCCGGGACAAGGGTCACAAAGCGTTGGAATGTTAGGCGATTTATCGAACGACTTTGCCTTAATTAAAGAAACATTTTCTGAAGCAAGTTCAGTTTTAGATTACGACCTATGGGAACTGGTTCAACAGGGGCCGGAGAAGAAACTTAATGATACCCAGCGCACACAGCCAGCTTTACTGACCGCTAGCGTTGCTTTATACCGTGTCGCTAAAGAAAAAGGCCTTGCCGATGTGAGCGTTATGGCGGGGCACAGCCTAGGTGAATATTCAGCACTTGTTTGCGCGGGAGCTCTTGGTTTTTCTGATGCGGTTAAATTAGTCGCTTTACGCGGTCAATTTATGCAACAAGCCGTTGCTGAAGGTGAAGGCGCTATGGCTGCAGTAATTGGCCTGGAAGACGCTGACATTGAGAATATTTGCCTGGAGCAAGCGGCAGGACAGGTGGTCACTCCGGTGAACTATAACTCACCGGGTCAGGTTGTTATAGCAGGGCACGCAGAAGCAGTAGCCCGAGCTGCAGAAGCTTTAAAAGAAGCCGGTGCTAAGCGTGTATTACCATTACCTGTCAGCGTTCCGTCGCATTGTGCTTTAATGCAGCCGGCAGCCAGTCAATTGGGTGAAGCGTTAAAGTCGGTGAAGCTACAGCAACCACATACAGCGGTTATTAATAATGTAGATGTCGCTGTAGCCGATAGCGAAGACGCCATTAAAGATGCATTGGTACGTCAGCTATATTGTCCGGTGCGCTGGACAGAAACTGTGGAACAGATTGCCCAAATGGGTGTCGAAACAGCTTATGAGGTTGGTCCGGGCAAAGTACTTACCGGTCTGAATAAGCGTATTACGAAGTCTTTTGGTTGTAGCGCACTGAATACGTTAGACTCTTTAAACTCACTTTAATTAATAGGTTATTAACGTGCAAAACTTTGAAAATAAAGTCGCATTGATTACCGGCGCAAGCCGCGGAATAGGAAAGGCCATAGCAGAAAATCTAGCCAGTCAGGGCGCCAAAGTTATTGGTACTGCAACATCCGATAAAGGTGCAGCCGCAATTTCAGAATACCTGGGGTCTAATGGTGAAGGTTTAGCGCTGGACGTTACTGACGCGGAAAGCTTGCAGCAGACCATAAAAGATATTGAAAAGAAGTACGGTTCTATTGATATTCTGGTTAATAATGCGGGTATTACTCGTGATAATTTAATGATGAGAATGAAAGATGACGAGTGGGATGCCGTACTAAACACCAATTTGTCAGCGGTATTTAAGGTTTGTAAAGCGGTGGTGCGTGGTATGATGAAACGCCGTAATGGGCGTATTATCAACATCAGTTCAGTTGTTGGTACAACCGGAAACCCCGGACAGGTAAACTACTGTGCAGCTAAAGCTGGTTTGGTTGGTTTTAGCAAAGCTATGGCGAAAGAAGTTGCTGCACGTGGCATCACGGTAAATTGTGTGGCGCCAGGTTTTATTGATACTGACATGACCAAGTCGCTGAATGATGAACAAAAACAAGCTATTTTTGATAATATTCCGGCAGCGCGCTTAGGCGAGCCAAGGGAAATTGCTGCTGCGGTAGCATTTTTAGCATCGGAAGGTGCAGCTTATATCACTGGTGAGACCATTCACGTTAATGGTGGTATGGCTATGGTTTAAGAGGTTAGCGGTACGACCTCTTAACTTTATGCTATTTTTTACTTTATTAATGAGGCTGGTTTCACTACACTACAGCCAATTTTCACTCTCGCGATGACTATTTGAGGGATTTTATAAATGAGTACTATTGAAGAACGCGTAAAGAAAATCATTGTTGAACAGTTAGGTGTTAAAGAAGAAGAAGTTAAGCCTGAAGCGTCATTTGAAAATGACTTAGGTGCCGACTCTTTAGATACTGTTGAACTGGTAATGGCTTTGGAAGAAGAATTTGAAACTGAAATTCCAGACGAAGAAGCTGAAAAAATTAAAACAGTTCAGTCAGCAATCGATTACGTAAATAATCATTCTAACGACTAATTTGTCGTTGAACGTGATATAAAAGGCGGAGCCATTGGTTCCGCCTTTTTTGTTATGACTATACGTAAAATACTACTTAATAATGTGTCTTATCACTGCTCAGAGCTCGACAGAGGTCTGCAATTTGGTGATGGCCACTTCACCACTATGCGCATTGTTAATGGTGTTCCTCTCTTTATTGAACGGCATCTTGAAAGACTTTCAAATACGAACCAACGTCTCTTTATAAACCATTCGAGTTTCGACTCTTTGGCTGAGCGCATAAAAGTTGCATGCTCAGGAGTAGAGAAGGGTGTTTGTAAAGTTATAGTTACCCGGGGTAACGGTGGCAGAGGCTACCGCTTTTCTGATGATTGTATTGCTAACGAATACATTCAGGTAAGTGACGCTCCGCCGACAACCGGCACTGTTCATATGGGAGTTGCGACATTAAGGTTAGCTCAGCAACCCGAGTTAGCTGGCTTGAAAACGTTGAATCGGCTGGAGCAAGTATTATTAACGAGAGAGTGTAGCGCTTCCCGTTATGATGATTTGCTGGTTTGTGACTCAAGCGGATATATTGTAGAGGCGATACAAGGCAATGTGTTCTGGTTTAAAGAGGGCCAGTGGTTCACACCTGACCTCAGCGCTGCTGGTATCAACGGTATTATTCGACAACTCATTATTGATGAAAAGTTATTAGCACCTTTAAACATTGGTTGTTACCCATTAAATGAACTTGCCGGAGCTGAAAAAATAATCGTTACCAATAGCGTTAGAGGCGCTGTCGCCGTCACTCAGTTTAATGATAAAGTAGTGGCCAATGATGAATTACCCTCAGTATTAGAACAGCTTATATGAAAAAAATACGTTTTACTTTTTTGTTCGTTATTGCCGCGTTAGCTATTTCAGCTGTTCTTGTTTTTGTTTCCGGGCGTTGGTATTTATCGCAGCCTATTCAAGGTGAGTCTGCAACTCCTTTGTTGCTCGACTTCAGAGGCGGAGAAAGTGCCAGAACGGTAACTGCCAAAGTAACTGAACACTTCCAGGGTGGGCATCCGCTAGTCAGTTATCGTATTAGTCAGGTTTTCGCAGATATTGATCACCTGCAGGCAGGACTGTATGAAATAGACGGACAGCAAAGCTGGTTTGATATTTGGAAAATGCTTAGCCAGGGCAGAGAAAAGACATTTACCGTCACTCTGGTAGAAGGCTTAACTTTTAATCAGTGGTTGGCTCAATTAAAAGAGCAGCCTTATTTGGTCAGTAAATCTTCTGATCTAAATGATTCAGAACTCAAACAAACCTTAGGTATTAAAGAGCCCGCTATTGAGGGTGTACTGTTGCCCGAAACCTACAGCTACAGAGCGTACACCACAGACATTTCAATATTAAAACAAGCTTACCTTTCTATGCAGACTGTATTATCAGAAGCCTGGGAGCAGCGGTCAGACAGGTGTCCTGTAGGCTCACCGTACGAATTACTGATATTGGCCTCAATTATTGAAAAAGAAACGGGACTGGCTGACGAACGTCCTATGGTTGCAAGTGTTTTTGCTAACCGTCTGGAAATTGGTATGCGGTTACAATCTGATCCCACGACAATTTATGGTATTGAAGATTTTGACGGTAATCTGACGCGAGCTCACTTGCGCGAGAAAACCGCTTATAATACCTATCGAATTAACGGGTTGCCGCCAACACCAATTGCGATGCCGGGAAAAGCATCCATTGAAGCCGCGGCTAACCCGGTACGATCACCTTACTATTATTTTGTGGCGGATAAGTCGGGTGGACATGTTTTCTCAGAAACACTGGAAGAACACCAGCAGGCTGTTCGCCGTTATCAACTGAATCAAGAGTAATTATGTCAGGAAAATTTATTGTTATTGAAGGACTTGAAGGTGCCGGTAAGAGCTCAGCAATTGCAAGCGTAGTTACTCATCTACAGGCGAAAGGTGTTCGACCGGAAACCGTACGAGAACCGGGCGGTACGCCGCTGGCAGAGTCATTGCGGGAACTGGTAAAAAAGAAATGGGACGAGAAAGTCAGTTCAACAACCGAGCTGCTATTAATGTACGCAAGCAGAGTTCAGTTGGTTGATAATGTTATTAAGCCGGCTCTATTAAAAAACCGCTGGGTTATCGGTGATAGGCATGATTTATCCTCACGTGCCTATCAGGGGGGCGGTCGTCAGCTTGGCGATGAGTTATTAGAAAAAGTACGCGAAATAACTCTGGGAAGTTTTAAACCTGACTTAACCCTATTATTGGATGTTGACGAGAAAAAAGGTCTTGAGCGTGCCCGTGAGCGAGGAGACCTGGATCGTATAGAAGAAGAAGATCTGGCATTTTTCCAGCGTACAAGACAAGCCTATTTGAATATAGCAGCAAAAGACCCGACAATTATCGTCATTGATGCTAACCAGCCGATGCTGGATGTACATCAGGCCATACTGCAAGCAATTGAGGAGTATTTGTTTTAATGGCGTTTCCATGGCTGCGGGAACCTTGGTTAAGACTCGTTGCGAGTGCCGATTCAGGTCGGCTTGCTCACGCTTATTATTTGCAACATAACGTTGAGGCTGGTTCAACCGAATTTATTGAACGATTAAATCAGTTCTTGTTGTGCAAACAACCCGGCAAAAGTGCGTGCGGGCAATGTAAGTCATGCTTGCTTTATCAGTCCGGGAATCATCCAGACACCTGGACTATCGACGGCGCCGAAGTCAACCGAATTGGTGTCGATAGTGTTCGTGAACTGCAGCAAAATGTTATGCAGACAGCTAACCAGAGCGGTTTAAAAGTTGCTGTGA
>Ga0115561_1000198_pt1 | contig 47234 bp, 31 predicted proteins | sample COGITO_mtgs_1105_4_FD_87201 | JGI IMG/M metagenome (GOLD analysis project Ga0115561, IMG submission 87201) | Pelagic marine microbial communities from North Sea - COGITO_mtgs_110512 | ecosystem: Environmental > Aquatic > Marine > Epipelagic | place: Germany:Helgoland, sampling site Kabeltonne...
GGGCCGTCAGTGTGGTGGCAGGCCGCAGCTTCCAGGCTACGGCGAGGTCCAGCAGCGTGTAGGCGGGCCAGTGTTGCGTGTTGGCGGCATTGGCATACACCTTGCCCACATGGCGCACGCCCGCGCTGGCCGTCCATGTCGGTGTCAGGGCATAGCTCACCCACAGGTTGGCCACTGTCTGCGGTGTGTTGGTCGGTGTCTTGCCAGCCAGCGAAACGCCGCCTTGTACAAAGTTCTCATAACGCGCCTGTGTTCGCACCACGTTGCCTTGCAGCTGCCAGCGTGCATGGGGGCGCAGCCCTGCGGCCAGTTCCACCCCTTTGGACGATTGCGCGCCCACCAGCAGTGTCTGGCTGCTGTTGTTGGGGTCTTGGGTGGCGATGTTTTTGCGCGTGATGTGGAAGGCCGCCACGGTGGCCGTGCCTTTGCCGCCCCAGAAGTCCAGCTTGCTGCCCACTTCATACGAGCGGCCTGTGGTCAGCTCGGTGTTGTCGCGCACGTTGGCAAAGGTGGCGGTGCTCAGAACACCTGCTGGCGGATCGGCCGCGGTGGCGTACTGCGCGTACAGGTTCATGCCAGGCGTCACATCCCACACCAGGCCCATGCGTCCGGTGGTGGGCTCGTAGCTGCGGGCCATGTGGGCGGGGCTGGTGGCCGTGATGGCGCGGCGATTGGTGAGGTCCAGCGCAATGCGTTCGTGCCGCAGCGCGGTTATCAGCTGCAGTGCGGGTGCCAGGGCGGTGCGGTTTTCCAGGTACACGGCGGTGGTCGTGACCTTGTTGTCGCGGTCAGGCTGAAAGCCTGGCTTCATGCCCGGGATGTTGAAGAAATACTCGGTGGTGAAGTTGTAGGGGTCCACCGTGCTCACGGTGGTGGACAGGCTGTTGGGGAAGCGTGTTTGCCGGTTCACGCTGAAGTCCAGCCCGGCAGACCAGTCGCTGCGCCGCCCGGCCAGGGTGCCTTGGTAGTTGGCTTCCAGGCGGTTGCCAATCACCTCGTGGTCATGCCGTTGCAGCAGCACGCCCGAGCGCGCCACTGCCGTGTTGGTGGCGTTGAAGGCGTAGGTTTCGACGTTGCGGTAGTCGCGCAGCGCATCGTAGGCGTACAGGGTGTTGCGCAGCTGCAGCGCGTCTGACACCCTCCATTGCGCCACAGAGCGCAGCCACTGCACGCGCTGTGCGTACAGCCCGTCTGCGCTGTTGTAGTTCTTGTCGCGGGTGCCTGGGTCAATGCGTAGTTCCCCTACAGCCGGTTGCAGCACGGGAGTGCCCCAGTAAGGGCGGTGCACGTTTTCGTTTTGGTATTCGTAGGCCAGCAGGTGGCTCCAGCCGCTGCCCAGGTCAGACAGCAGTGATGCCGCCAGCTGCGTGGCGCGGCGCTCGGTGCCTTCCGTCCAGCTGCCGCCGTCACGGTGGTTCAGGTCCAGCCGTGCGTAGTGTGCGGTGCCACCGCCCGAGGCTGTGGCCGCAGAGCCCAGGCTGCGGTTGATGCCGATGGACAATTCCCGCAGCCGGTGCGAGCCAGCACGCACCTGCGCTTCGGTGAAGTCGGTGCGCTCGGGCGTTTTGGTGATGTAGTTGATGGACCCGCCCACGGCGCCCGAGCCGAACAGGAAGCTCGACAGTCCGCCAATGGCTTCCACCCGGTCGTAGATCCAGCTATCCACCGGGCGCGCCGCAATGCTGTACTGCACCGTGATGCCATTGAACAACTGGCCCAGCGAGCCGCTGCCAAAACCACGGTAGCTCACGCCCACGCTGCCCGGCGCATCGTGCGCGGTCACGCCGGGCACGGCCCGCAAGATTTCCTGGGTGTCCTGGGCGCCGCGTGCCTCGATGGTGGCGCGGTCCACCACGGTGACCGATGCGGGCGTCTCGCGCGCTGTCAGGCCCAGGCGGCTGCCGGTTTCCGCGGGTGTATCCAGAGTGAGCTTGCCGTTGGGCGTGGCAGAGCCCTCGGTCACCTCCACCACTGGCAGGGTGGCGGCTTGGGGTGTGGTGGTTGCCTTCTCCTGGGCTGATGTGCCCAGCGGCATGAATGCCAGTGCAGCAGACACGCTGGCCACCAGGGTGTGCAGTGCGAATGGTGGCAGTCCCGGTTGGAGGCCAAGAGATGAAAAGACGGAACGGCGCACGGCGGCGCCCACGGCCGCGGTGCGGCCCAAAGCTGGGAATGGCATGAAACATCACTCTGAAAGCAGCAGGCCAGCGCCAGGCAAAACAATGCCGGGCGCACCCTGCCGCGCATACGAACAGGCACCGCAAGCCCCAGGCCATGAAGGCACCGGGTGCGAGCGGATCAGGAACGGGTCAGAGTGAGTGCGGTGGGCCGCGCGCAGGCAGCGGCGCAGCCGTGGCGGCCGCAATGCGGGCCGCCTGCACAGGCTGCACGGCATGGGCCAGCGGGTGAGGGGAGGGAGGTGCCCAGGCCGCAGGGGCCGGAGGCGCGCCGGTAGCGGGGGCGCACAAGGGGCAGTCCATGTGGGTAGAGCCCATCTCTACCGCGCCGTCGTCGGTCTGCACCATCCACTTGATGGCCCCGGTGCCCGAGCAGATCACTTCGATGGACTGTGGGTGGATGAGCGGCGATGCCACCGACACCCCGATGGAGGCGACGAACCACGCCAGCACCCAAAGGCGCAGGAGGAAGAGGGTTCGACGACTGGACATGGCGCGCGATTATGCCCCGTGCCAGTGGTCCACCGCTTGATCTGACCGGGGTGGTCAGCGCGCCAGTTCTTCGCGCACCGCAGCCACCTGCCTGCGCGAGACCGACAGCACTTCGGTAGATCCCTGCAAGCGCACAGCCCAGCCTTCGCCCTCTTCGGGGTCGTGGTGCTTTTCCAGCGCCCGCAGCGCGCGGCGTGCCACCAGGGCGTTGCGGTGGATGCGCAGGAAGCGCTCGCCGTAGCGTGACTCCAGGTCGCTCAATGCACCATCCATGATGAAGCTGCGGGTGGCGGTGCGCACGGTCACGTACTTCTGCTCGGCCTTGAAATACAGCACCTCGTGCAGCGCAATGCGCTCGGTACGCCCCCGGTCCTGGATGAGCAGCGTCTCGCCTTCGGGCAGGGTGGAGATGGGGGCAGGCGTGCTGGGGCGCAGCAGGCGCTGTACCTTGGCCAGCGCCTGCTGCAGGCGTTCGCGCCGCACGGGCTTGGTGAGGTAGTCCACGGCGTCCAACTCAAACGCGCTCACGGCGTGGTCTGCATAGGCGGTGACGAACACCACGGCAGGCGGCTGGGGCAGGGCCTGCACGGCGTGGGCCAGGCTCAGGCCGTCCTGGCCGGGCATGTGGATGTCCAGCAGCAGCACGTCAAAGCCGCGCCCGCCGGTGGGGCCCAGCAGCGCCAGCGCTTCGCCCGCGTTGCCTGCTTCTGCCACGGTGGTGCGCTGGCAGTCGGTGCAGTCGCTCAGCAGGGTGCGCAAGCGCTGGCGGGCCAGCGGTTCATCGTCAACGATCAGGATGTTCATGGCGCTTTCGGCGGTGTGGAAGGTGAGGCTGTGCGTGGCGTGGTCGATGGTTTGCGGCGCCCCTTGGCAGCCCGCTGGGCTTGCAGCGCACGGCGCATGGGGGCTTCCACCGGCAGCGTGATGCGCACCTGGTAGAGCCCGTCTTGCACCCCGGCCGTGAATTCGCCTTGCACATCGTGCAGCAGTGCCAGCCGGGCACGCACATTGGCCAGTGCAATGCCGTGGCCGCGTGGTGCATCGTTCTTGATGTGCGAGGGCGGCAGGGTGTTGGTGATGCGCACCACCACGCGGCTGCCGCGCAGCTCGGTCATCACCTTCAGCTTGCCGCCGCGCGGGCTGGGCTCCACACCGTGCTTGACGGCGTTTTCCACCAGCGGCTGCAGCAGCAGGGGCGGCAGGCGGGCGGCATCGGTGCGCGGGTCCAGGCTCCACTGCACCTGCAGGCGGTGGCCAAAGCGCACCTCTTCTATTGCCAGATAGCGCTGTGCCAGCGTGATTTCCTCGGCCAGCGTCACAGATTCGCCTTGCTCCACCAGCGCGTGCCGGAACAGATCGCTCAGGTCTTCCAGCAAAGACTCTGCCTTGGCTGGTTCGGCGCGCACCAGGGCGATGGCGCTGTTGAGGGTGTTGAACAGAAAGTGGGGGCGGATGCGCGACTGCAGTTCCGTCAGGCGGGCGGTGGTGGCCGCCGGGGTGCGGCCACGCGCGCGCAGCACCAGCGCCGTGACCAGCATGGCTGACAGCAGGGCCCCGCAGGCGGCGCTGGCGAGCCATGGGGGCGAGGGGGGCGCCACATTGGCCAGCTTGAGCATGGCGCAGGCATAGGCACCCGCCAGCGCCCCCAGCACCACGCCGGCTGCATATTGCTGGGCGGTGCTCAGACGTTGCAGCACGGTCTTGAGGCTACAGGCCGTGCCCAGCCAGACCAGCGTGGCGGGCAAGGCACCGCCCGTGAGCAGGGCCACCGTGGCCAGCCATTGGTAGAACGTATCGGCCCCAAACATGGCCCCCACGCCCACCACTGTCTCCACAAACAGCACCGCGCGCAGCACCACCCCCAGGTGGCATGCATCGAACACCAGGGCCCGCCCGGCAGGGGCTTTGGAGCCCTTGGACCATGGCTGCGCCTGCGCAGAAGACGGTGTTTGTCCGCGCTCGGGGGGCAGGGTCGATAAAATTTCGGTGTTTTGCATTGGCATCCGGGCTGTCCGGGTGTCTGAACCATCCAATTATTGCCCTCCCATGTCCTCCAGCCAAGCCAACAACGCCGCGTCTGCGCCATCCCACAACCAGCTTGACACCAAGGCCCAGGCCTGGTCTGCGTTGTTCTCTGAGCCCATGAGCGATCTGGTCAAGCGCTACACCTCCAGCGTGTTCTTCGACAAGCGCCTGTGGCAGGCCGACATTGCAGGCAGCCTGGCCCACGCAGAGATGCTGGCCGCGCAAGGCGTGATCAGCGCGGAGGACCACGCCTCCATCCAGCGCGGCATGGCGCAGATCACACAGGAAATCGAATCTGGCGCGTTTGAATGGAAGCTGGACCTCGAAGACGTGCACCTGAATATCGAAGCGCGCCTGACCCAACTGGTGGGCGACGCTGGCAAGCGCCTGCACACCGGCCGCAGCCGCAACGACCAGGTGGCCACCGACGTGCGCCTGTGGCTGCGCGGCGAGATTGACCTGATTGGCGACCTGCTCAAAGAACTGCAGATCTCGCTGGTGGATGTGGCCGAACAAAACGTGGACGTGATCCTGCCCGGCTTCACCCACCTGCAGGTGGCGCAGCCCGTGAGCTTTGGCCACCACATGCTGGCCTATGTGGAGATGTTCAAGCGCGACGCCGAGCGCATGGCCGACGTGCGCCGCCGCACCAACGTGCTGCCCCTGGGCGCCGCCGCGCTGGCAGGCACTACCTACCCGCTGGACCGCGAACGCGTGGCGCGCACGCTGGGCATGGAGGGCGTCTGCCAGAACAGCCTGGACGCCGTGAGCGACCGCGACTTCGCCATCGAATTCACCGCCGCCGCCAGCCTGTGCATGGTGCACGTGAGCCGCCTGAGTGAAGAGCTCATCATCTGGATGAGCCAGAACTTCGGCTTCATCAAGATCGCCGATCGCTTTACGACTGGCTCGTCGATCATGCCGCAGAAGAAGAACCCCGACGTGCCCGAACTGGCACGCGGCAAGACCGGCCGCGTGGTCGGCCACCTGATGGGCCTGATCACCCTGATGAAGGGCCAGCCCCTGGCCTACAACAAGGACAACCAGGAAGACAAGGAGCCGCTGTTTGACACCGTGGACACGCTCAAAGACACGCTGCGCATCTTTGCCGAAATGGTCGGCGGCCAGTTGAACCCCGCTACGGGCAAGAAGGAAGGCGGCATCACCGTCAACGCGCCTGCGATGGAGCAAGCCGCGCTCAAGGGCTACGCCACCGCCACCGACCTGGCCGACTATCTGGTGAAGAAGGGCCTGCCCTTCCGCGATGCACACGAAACCGTGGCCCATGCCGTCAAGGCCGCCACCACCCATGCGTGTGACCTGTCGGAGCTGCCCCTGACTGTGCTGCAAGGCTTCCACCCCGCCATCGAAAAAGACGTGTACGAGTGCCTGAGCCTGCGCGGCTCGCTCAACGCGCGCAACACGCTGGGCGGCACCGCACCCGCCCAGGTGCGTGCGCAACTGGCACGCCACCGCGCACGCCTGGCCTGAGGGCCGCGTGCCTCGCCGTCTTGATTGCCACATCTGCAGGAGCCATGCCATGACATCCCAACCCTCGCGCCGCAGCCTGCTGGCCCGCGCCTTGCGCACCACGGCCGTGCTGGGCGCGGCCCTTACCGTGGGGCTGGCCAGTGCCCAGTCTGCCAAACCGGTGCGCATTCTGGTGGGCTTTCCGCCCGGCGGCGGCAGTGATGCCATAGCCCGCCTGCTGGCCGAAAAGCTCAAGGACGAACTGCACATGCCCGTGCTGGTGGAAAACCGCCCCGGCGCAGGCGGGCAGATTGCGGCGCAGGCCCTCAAGGCCGCACCGGCCGACGGGCACACGCTGTTCCTGTCGCACGACCACACCATCTCCATCCTGCCCCAGGTGGTGAAGAACCCTGGCTACGACCCGGTGCACGACTTTGTGTCGGTGGGCGGTTTTGCCACGTTCGTGAATGCGTTCGCCGTCTCGGGTGGCACCCCGGCCAAGTCGTTCACCGACTACGTGGCCTGGGTGAAGGCGCAGGGCAAGGGCAAAGGGGCTGTGGGCATTCCGGCCCCGGCCTCCACACCCGAGTTCCTGGTCAAGCTGGTGGCAGAGAAGTACCAGATCGGTCTGGTCTCCGCCCCCTACCGCGGCAGCGCGCCCATGATGGCTGACATGCTGGGCAACCAGATCGCGGCGGGTGTGGGCTCGGTGCAGGATTTCATCGAGAACCACAAGGCGGGCAAGGTGCATGTGGTGGCCGTGCTCGGCACCCGCCGCCAGGCCGCCATGCCCGATGTGCCCACGTTTGATGAGCTGGGCCTCAAGGGCTTTGAAGACCTGCCGTACTACGGCATCTACGCCCCCGCAGGCACGCCGCAGAAGTTCGTGGTGGACTTCTCCAACGCGCTGGCCAAGGTGGTCGCGCAGCCGGATGTGCACAGCCAGCTCACCACCATGGGGCTCACCGTGGGGTACATGACCCCGCAGCAACTCACCAACCGCCAGAACGCCTACACCCAGGCCTGGTCGCGCATCATCAAGAACAGCGGTTTCGTTGCGCAGTAACCTGCACGGTGCGGGTGGGGCAGGCCAAGGCCTCCGCCAGCCGGGTTTGAAGCAAAAATAGCTGCCAGCGCTTATGGATAAAGCGCTGGCAGCTATTTTATTGATAGCGATGGCTACAGGCGTCTATCCGCCTGCTGGCTGCATGCTGGTCAGAGCATGCTTTCGCGCTGCTGCTCGGCGCGCGATGCGCCGATGGCGGTTTCCACATTCTTGACCTCTTCGGGCGGCGGCAGCACCGCTGGCAGGCCCAGGGCCTCGATGGCCAGCTCGCGGCACCAGCCCTTGGTGTGGTACAGGTGGTGGTCTTCGTCTTTCTCCACCGCTTCGTGGGCCGCTTTCAGGGCCCGGCCCAGATCGCCCGTGGCCACTTCGGCCACCTTGCCCAGCAGTTCCCAGTTGGCGTGGTCTTTGGTTTCTGCGTGCACCACACATTCACAAGCCACCAGCTGGGCGGCGGCGCGGTCGCCCCCTTGCTTGGCCAGCTGCATGGCTTTGACCAGCGACTCGCCAATGTGTTTGACCACCCGGCGCGTGGGCGACTGGGTGTCGGGGTCCAGCCCCAGGGTGTCGCACAGACTGCGCACCACCTCCTGGTGGGTCAGGGTTTCTTGCAGATAGCCTTCCCATTCTTCCTTCAGATCGGGGTTCACGGCGCAGGTGATTGCGGTGCGGTACACCTGCTCGCCGCCGAGTTCGGTTTCCATCATTTGCAGCACCAGGTCGTTGAGCTGCTGGCTGTCGTAACGGGCTTTGGACATGGTTTCTCCTTCAACGGGTTGTTGGTGGGTTAAGCAAGGGTGCGCACTTTGGGTTCGCGGGCCCATTGGCGGGTTTGCGCCGCGGCAATGAAGCCCTCGGCATCGGCGGGGGCCACGACGCCCGCATCGGGCTCGATGCCACCGGCTTGCAAGATGGCCTGCGTGCCCTTGCAGGCGGCAATGGCCTTGAGGTGGCCGAAGGCGTCGCGGAACCAGTCCACGGCTGCGGCTTCTTTGGCCAGTTGCTCGCCCATTTCGGGCGACAGGATGGACGCCACGGCGTCAAACACCACCGACGGCGTGCCCTGCAACTGGCCATCAGCGGGCAGCAGCGTGCCATCTTTCAGCACCGCGCCGCCCACCTTGGGCGCAACGATCTTGACCGTGGCGCCTGCTTTCTCCAGCGCCTTGCGCAGGTTGGCTACGGTGGTGCCGTTCGAGCCATCGGCCACCAGGATGCCAATGCAGCGGCCCTGCAGCGTGGGCTTCATGCGGTCGATGATGCGCAGCGCGGGCGACAGTGGCAGGTCTTGCACCGGCTCGGCAGCGGGTGGGGCAGGGGGCAGCGCCTGCAGGCCCAGGCCGGCTGCCACGCGCTGGGCCAGTTCAGGGTCCACATGCAGCAGCTGGCCCACCACCGCCTCGCGCACATGCGGTGTCTCCACCTTCGACAGCTCAAACACCAGCGCCGACGCCATGTGCGCCTGCTCCAGCGGGCTTTGGCTGCGGTAGAACATGCGTGCCTGGCTGTAGTGGTCGGCAAAGCTTTCGGGGCGGATGCGGCCCTTGCCCCGGCCGCTGCCATCGTCACCCTGCGCAAAGTGGCGGAAGCCCCGCGCCAGCGAAGCGCGCGGCGTGTCGCCCTGCAGGCTGCTGGGCTCGTAGTTCACGCGGCCCTTGGGCACCTGCATCTGCATGTGGCCATCGCGCTGCATGTGGTGGAAGGGGCACTTGGGCGCGTTGATCGGGATCTGCGCAAAGTTCGGCCCGCCCAGGCGTGAAAGCTGCGTGTCCAGGTACGAAAACAGGCGGCCTTGCAGCAATGGGTCGTTGCTGAAGTCGATGCCCGGCGGCACGTTGGCGGGGCAGAAGGCCACCTGCTCGGTCTCGGCAAAGAAGTTGTCGGGCCAGCGGTTGAGCACCATGCGGCCAATCGGTTGCAGCGGCACCAGCTCCTCGGGGATGAGCTTGGTCGGGTCCAGGTGGTCGAAGGGGAAGCGCTCTGCGTCTTCCTCGGTGAAGAGCTGCACCGACAGCTCCCACTCCGGGAAGTCGCCCGCCTCAATCGCTTCAAACAGGTCGCGGCGGTGGAAGTCGTTGTCGGCCGCCTGCAGCTTCATCGCTTCGTCCCACACGGTGGACTGGATGCCCAGCTTGGGCCGCCAGTGGAACTTCACGAACGTGCTTTCGCCCGCTGCATTGATGAGGCGGAAGCTGTGCACGCCAAAGCCCTCCATGGTGCGCAGGCTGCGCGGCAGGGTGCGGTCGCTCATGGCCCACATCACCATGTGCATCGACTCTGGCATCAGCGAAACAAAGTCCCAGAAGGTGTCGTGGGCGCTGGCGGCCTGGGGGAAGGCGCGGTCCGGCTCCATCTTCACGGCGTGCACCAGGTCCGGGAACTTCATCGCGTCCTGGATGAAGAACACCGGAATGTTGTTGCCCACCAGGTCCCAGTTGCCATCGGGCGTGTAGAACTTCACGGCAAAGCCGCGCACGTCGCGCGGTGTGTCCACCGAGCCTGCACCGCCCGCCACGGTGGAAAAGCGTGTGAATACAGGCGTTTGCACGCCCACTTCGGTCAGCACCTGGGCCGTGGTGTATTTCTTGAGCGAATGCGTCAGCTCGAAAAAGCCATGCGCGCCCGAGCCGCGCGCGTGCACGATGCGCTCGGGAATGCGTTCGTGGTCAAAGTGCGTGATCTTCTCGCGCAGGATGAAGTCTTCCAGCAGCGCGGGCCCGCGTGGCGAGGAGCGCAGAGAGTTCTGGTTGTCTGCCACCGCAATGCCCTGCTGCGTGGTCAGCACCGGGTGTTTGCCACCGGCTTGCTGTTGCAGCTCACCGGCGTTGCCGCGAAAGGTTTCAGACTGGGTGGAAGAGGGCAGTGCAGACGGCGATTTTGGTGCCGCGCCGCGCGAAGTGGGGGTTCGTGCCATGGGCGCTCCTGAAGGTTGGGATATCAGAAAAAAGGACAGCCCCCATCGTTGGATCCCAGCGCTTTGCCACGCGTAGGACACAGCCCCATGTGCGCGTCGTCGTGCTCAGGCAATGGCCGGTGGGCGCCGCAACGCACGCCGGCTGGTGTTTGCTACGCTTGGCGCCCACCGCGTTGATTGCGGCGGGCCCTTGCGGCTGGCGCCATCGACATTTCTGCCCTTGCTCTGCTGACCCATGTTCTACGCCATCCCCCTCGAAAGCCGGCCCACCTAGCGCAACCCGCCGTGGATGACCGTGCTGCTGATCTTGGTGAACATGCTCGTGTTCTGGGGCCCGCAGCGCACCGAGGAAAACGCGCGCGACCGCGCCGCCGCCTTCTACATCGCCAGCCCCTTGCCCGCCATTGAGGTGCCGCGCTTTCTGGCGTGGCTGGAGGAAACGGGCGACAATCATTTGCCCCAGGCGCGCGCGCTGCAAAAGGCGGGCAACCAGCGTGCGCTGCTGGCCTGGATGGAGCACGAAGACGACTTTCAGCAGCGGCTGCGCAGCCCCCGTTTCGTGCCTGCAGAAGACCCCCAGCACGCGGACTGGACTGCAGCCCGCGCGCAGTACGAATCCCGCCTGCCTGCTCCCTTCACCCGCCACTGGGCCATGGACTACGGCAAGGACGCCGAATTCCGCCCCATCACCTGGCTCACGGCCACCTTCCTGCACGGCAGCACCGGGCACTTGCTGGGCAACATGCTGTTTCTCTTCCTGTTCGGCTTCTCGGTCGAGCTGGCACTGGGGCGCACCACCTACCTCGCGTTCTACCTGCTGGGCGGCCTGGGGGGCTCGGCCCTGTCGGCCTGGGCGTATGGCGGCACTGGCAGCTATGGCCTGGGCGCTTCGGGGGCGGTGTCTGCGTTGATGGGCATGTATGCCGTGCTGTACCGGTTGCGGCGTGTGCGGTTTTTCTACCAGCTGTTTTTCTATTTCAACTACGTCACGGCGCCAGCGTTGCTGCTATTGCCCACGTGGATTGCGAACGAGTTGCTTCAGCACTGGCTCAGCGGCCGAGGCGTGGCCTACATGGCCCACTTGGGCGGCTTGCTCGCAGGGGCTTCGCTGATGGCCCTGGTGATGCTGGTACGCCGCCGCCCCCTGGAAGTGCCCACGGCGCAGGTTGCCGTGCCCGACGACGGTTTTGACGCCCATGTGGCCAACGCCCAGCGCCTGGCCCAGGCCATGAAGTTTGAGCAGGCGCTGCCCCAGTGGCGCGCCGCCGCCAAGCTGCGCCCGCAGGATCAACAGGTGCTCAGCGCCTGGTTCAAGACCGCATCGCTGTGGCCCGACAGCGAAGACTTTCACCGCGCCGCGCGCCGCATCTTCCGGCTGCGCGCCCATGACGAGCAGACGTTGCAGTTTCAGCACGCCAGCTACCGCACCTACTTCGACAAAGCCAAGCCCGGCGCGCGTTTGCTGCCGGACGACATGGCCCGCCTGTCCCGGCGCTTTGCGCGGGCGCAGCAGTGGGGCGATGCGGAAAAGCTGTTCAACGCCTTGCACAAGACAGCGCCTGCGCACCCGGAGCTGGGGGAGACGCTGGGCATGTTGGTGGCTGCGCTGTGCCATGCGGGGCGGCGGGAGCAGGCGGCAGTGTTCCGGCCGCAGTTGCAGCAGTTGGCGCCGGGGAGTGCGGCGTTGCAGGTGTTGGGTGGGGTGTAGGTTTTGATTGAATTGGGCTTTGGCGCTTGTGGGGTAAGCGCTGGTAGCTATTGAATTGATAGTGGGCTGATTGGTCGCTCACCTTTCGGGATTGGTTTGCTGATCTTGCGGCTTGCCTGTGCGGAGGGCGGGATCCGGGTGTTCGCCCCGGCAGGCGAGGCACTTTTCTTTGCTTCGCCAAAGAAAAGTACCCAAAAGAAAGGCGACCCCCAGTCTGCGACCCCTGCGCTGCGCTACGGGGCAAACCTGCGGCGGAGCGCTTGCGGGGTGCGCCGTGGAACTCGCTTTGCTGCTGCGCAGCGCCGCTCAGACAGCCACGGCGAGTCAGATCACGAAGCATGGGCGCACGGGCGCCCATGCCACCCCGCAACCACCCCGCCGCAGGCGCAGCCAGCAGGGGGTGAACACCCCAACAGCCATTCGGGTCGTCGCTGCGCTCGACCCAGCATGCGCTGTGCCCTGCGCAAGGCGCTTGCGCCCACAACAAAGGGCCGAGCGAAGCAATGGCCCGAATGGCTGTTTGGCTGCCCATCCCCTCTGTATGCGCCGAGGAGCGCAGCGGCCAGCGGATCAGGGCTCGCGATTGTCTGAGCGAAGCGAGTTCGAGCGAGACCCCGCTGGACGCGAGCACCGCAGGTTGCCCCGTAGCGAAGCGCAGGGGACGCAGACAGTGGGGTCGCCCTTTCTTTGGTGACTTTCTTTCGGCGAAGCGAAAGAAAGTTACTGCGCCGCCGGGCGCACATCCCGGCTCCCGCCCTTTGCAAAAGCATGCAGCCAAAAGACTGGCGACGAACCAGATCACTATGAATTCAATAGCTTCCAGCACTTATCCCATAAGCGCTAGAGCCCAATTCAACCCTCAACCCCCCACCGCCCCCTGCGGCACATGGTTCCGCAGCAACCACCGCGTCTCCCGTGCCGCCTCGGTATCCGGGTGGCGCGATTCCAGTGTCGCCAGCACACGCAGCGCCATGTCTGCGCGGTTCATGCCCTGCAGCAGCACACGGGCCACCAGCTCATAAGCGGCGGGCACAGCGTCGTGGCCCTTGAAGCGGCGGTCAAAGCCTTGCAGCAGGGCCAGGGCGTCTTTCGCGTCGCCCGTGTTCCACGCGGCCTTGGCCAGGGCCAGGGTGGTGGGGGCGTCTTGCAGCGCAAACTGCGCGTCTTTGGCGCGGCAGGTCTGGAAGGCCTTGAGGGCTTCGCCGCTCTGGCCTGATCGCAGCAGCAGCGGGATGTAGCGCTGCGCATGGTCCAGCAACGTGGCGGTCTTGCCCTCGGCCAGTGCCAGCACGCGGTGGTAGCGGCGCTGTGCGGCCACTTCATCGCCGCGCATGCGCTGCTCTTCATAGGCCAGGGCTACAGCGGCGGTCATGTCGCCAGCGGTGACCAGCTGGGCCACCTGTGCGTCGATGGCGTCTTGCTCGATCTGGCGTGGCGTGCGGCGGTCCACGGGGGCCTTGTCATCGTCCAGGCCTGCGCCGGGCAGCAGGTCAATGCCGAAGGCTTGGTGGTTCTGGTACATGGCGTAGCCCAGCAGGCTGGCCATGACCCAGCTGAAATAGATGAGCACCCAGTTGACGATGGGCAGCAGAATCCAGCCCTTGAAGAGCGGCAGCAGCAGGCCCAGCGCGATGAAGGTGCCCTGGCTCAGCAGGAACAGGAAGACGCACAGCAGCAGGTACGGCCAGCCAATGGTGCGCACGGCGTTCCAGGCGTTGGCGGGGTTCAGGGTTTCGACAAAGCTGCAGGTCTGCACCAGCACGATCTGCGTGGCGGGCAGCAAAAAGCACATGGCCAGCCAGGCCAGGGTGCCCAGGGTGGGGCTCACGCTCTGCAGCCAGCCCACCACCATGGATTGCGCAATGACGATGGCGAACAGCTTCCAGGGCAGGTTCTTCCAGTCGGGGTCCAGCTCAGCCGGGTAGTCCTCGGCGTTGTAGATGCCGCGCGAGCCCAGGGCGGTGATCTTGAAGCCGTAGCGCGATGCAGCCAGCAAGATGCCGATCTCCACAATCAGGATGCCCAAGGCATCCGGCAGGAAGAAGATCACCTTGAACAGCATGCTGGACAGCGCCAGGATCAGGCTGTACATCAGCGGCTTGGATTGCAGCGGGAAGGTGAAGAAGGTGTTGAGCCGGTGCCAGAACGGGGCAGGCCGTTTGGCGGGCTGGGCAGTCTGGTCGAAGCCCGTGGGTCGTGTGGCCATGGTGTTGCTCCCGCCTCCCTGCGCGGGGTGCGCTGCCCGGGCGTTTTTCGCTTGGATGGGAGGCAGCGCCAATAGATTGCGCGGGAGTATAGGTGGGGCACACAGGCGCTTGGCGGCTGCACTTTCTCACACATTCCCGGTCTGGACAGGCGGCGCGCGGTAGCGCCTGAGCGGGCGCATCGGCTACGCTCAGAGCCTGTTTACGGTTTCGCAGGGGATTGCGCTCCAACCCTTCGCGCAGCGGTCTTTGCGGGCGCCCGCAAAGACCGCTGCGCGACCCCTGGGAGACCGTAAACAGGCTCTCATACCCCTTGCAGGCAAGAGTGATAAACACAATGAAAACACTTTGGAGGAATGCCCGGGCCACCACGGCGCTGGTGGGCGGGTTGCTGTTGGCCGCACAGGCGCAGGCGTTGCAGATCGTCAGCTTCAGCCCGCAGGGCGAGGTGGCGCGGGTGCGCCAGGCGGTGGCCAAGTTCGATGCGGCGGCCGTGACCTTTGGCGACCCCAAGGCCCCGGCGCCGCTGGCCATCAGTTGCAACGATGCGGCAGCCTCCAAGGGCACGGGCCGCTGGACCAGCGAGCGCGAATGGGTGTTCGACTTCGAGGCCGACCTGCCCCCGGGCATGCGCTGCACGGCCACCGTCAAGCCTGAGTTCAAATCAGCCTCTGGCGCTTTGTTGACGGGCGCAAAAAGCTATCAATTCAATAGCGGCGGACCCTTTGTGCAAGGCGTGCGGCCCAACACCTACCAGCAACTCGACGAAGAGCAGTTCTTTGTGTTGCAGCTCAACGGGCCCGCCACTACCGAGAGCGTGCAGGCCAATGTGTGGTGCGCGCTGGAAGGTGTGGGCGAGCGCGTGCCGGTGCGCATGATTGAAGGCGCCCAGCGCACCGATCTGCTCAAGGCCCTGGGCCTGGAAAAGCGGGCGGCGAAAGAGCCGCTGCAGTTCCCCAGCTTTGCCTGCAACCGCCGGCTTACCTCCGGCTCGCAACTGCAACTGGTGTTTGGCAAAGGCGTGGCCACGCCCAGCGGGGTGGCCAACAGCGTGGAAAAGCGCTTCACCTACCGGGTGCGCGAAGCGTTTGCGGCCGAGTTCAGCTGCGAGCGTGAAAACGCCCAGGCGGCCTGCATGCCGCTGCGCCCGCTGTCGCTGTCGTTCAACGCCCCGGTGCCGCGCAAGCTGGCCATGGCCATCCGGCTCAAGTCGGCCAACGAGACCTTCAAGCCCAGGATGGATGGCGGCGAGGACGGCGGTGATGCTGATGCCGTGATCAACGGCGTGCAGTTCGACGCGCCCCTGCCCGAGCAGACCAGCTTTACGCTGGAGCTGCCCAAGGATTTCAAAGACGCCTCGGGCCGCACCCTGCGCAATGCCGCGAGCTTTCCGCTGAGGGTGGCTACGGCGGGCCTGCCGCCGCTGGCAAAATTTGCTGCTGCGCCGTTTGGCGTGGTGGAACGATTTGCCGAAGGGCCGGACGGCCCCGCGCTGCTGCCGGTGACGCTGCGCAATGTGGAAGCGGGCCTCAAGGTGCAAGGCCTGCAGGCGGGCGCTGCGCCAGCGCCCACACCGCCTGTACCGCCCACAGGCAAGGTGAGCACGCTCAAGCCATCGACCGATGCCGACATCATTGCCTGGTTCCGCAAGGTGGCGCGTTACGACGACTACCACGTGCCGCGCCGCGTGGCCGCGCGCGATGTGAAGGGCCCGCTGCCCAAGGTGATCGACGACGAGCGCGACCATGTGCAGACGCGCATGCTCTCGCTGCTGGCGGGGCAGGGCGGTGTCAAGACGCTGGACTTGCCCCAGGTCACCGGCAAGGAACTGCGCCCGTTCGAGGTGGTGGGCATTCCGCTGCCGCCGGGCTTCCATGTGGTCGAGATCGCATCGCAAAAGCTGGGCGCTTCGCTGCTGGATGGACGCCACGGCGAGGGCCGCACCATGTACGTGCGCACCTCGGCGCTGGTGACCAACCTGGGCGTGCATTTCAAGCTGGGGCGTGAAAACGCGGCGGTGTGGGTCACCTCGCTGGACAAGGGCAAACCGGTGGCGGGCGCCAAAGTGCGCGTGTCGGACTGCCGTGGGCGTGAACTGGCGCAGGCCATCACCAACGAGCAGGGCGTGGCCATGATCGAGGGGCTGTCGCCCGATGCGCCGTCTTGCCACAGCAACGACGACTATGGACAGGGTTCGTCGGCCTATTTCGTCAGTGCCCGTCATGCGCAGGGCGGGGTGGAAGACATGGCCTTCACCTGGAGCGACTGGCAGCGGGGCATTGAGCCCTGGCGCTTTAACGTGCCCACCAGCAGCGAGGTCCAGCCCGATGCACGGGCCCACACGGTGTTCGACCGCACCCTGCTGCGCGCGGGCGAGACGGTGTCGATGAAGCACTACTACCGCCTGGAAAACCGCAAGGGCTTTGACGCCCCCGCCGCAGGCCCGGGCACCTTGCTCATCACCCATGTGGGCAGCGGCCAGCAGTTTGAACAGCCGGTGCAGTGGCGCAAAACCCCCACGGGCGGGCTGAGTGCCGTGAACAGCTTTGCCATTCCGCCCGCTGCCAAGCTGGGTGAATACAGCGTGGAGCTGCAAGGCGCTGGCGCAGAGCGTGGCGCGATCACCACCGGCCAGTTCCGCGTGGAAGAGTTCCGCCTGCCGGTGCTGGAAGGGCGCATTGCCCCGGCCGACAGCAAGCCCCTGGTGCGCGTGCGCTCGGTGCCTACCGATGTACAGGTCAATTACGTGGCGGGCGGTGGTGCGGCGAACTTGCCGGTGCGCGTGTCGGCCCTGGTGCGCAGCAAGTACCTGCAGTTTGCCGACTACGACATGTTCAGTTTCACGCCGCCCCGCCATAAGGGCGCCATCAACGCGCAAAGCGACGATGAAGAAGCCAGCGCTGGCGAAGACGCGCGTGTGGTGGCCGACAAGCTGCCCCTGACGCTGGACCGCAACGGCACCGGCAAGGTCACCATCGACAACCTGCCCCAGTCCCGCCGCCCGCGTGAGCTGGTGCTGGAAGCCACCTACGCCGACCCCAACGGCGAAGTGCAAACCCTGCGCAGCACCCACACGCTGTGGCCTGCGGGCGTGGTGGCGGGCATCAAGACCGAGGGCTGGGCATCGGCCAGCCAGAAGATCCGCTTCCAGGCCCTGGCGCTTCAGCACAATGGCCAGGCCGCACCGGGCACGGCGCTGCAGGTGCAGGCCATTGCGCGTATCACCACCACCACGCGCAAGCGCATGGTGGGCGGCTTCTACAGCTACGACAACCAGACATCCACCAAAGACCTGGGCACGGTGTGCACCGGCAAGAGCGACAGCCGGGGTCTGCTGCTGTGCGACGCCAAGCTGGACGAGGCCGGTGAGGTGGAACTGGTGGTGACCGCCACCGACCGCGACGGCAACACCAGCGAAGCCGCTTCGTCCGTGTGGGTGACCCGCCAGGGCGAACTGTGGTTTGGCGGCGAAGACCATGACCGCATCGACCTGCTGCCCGAGAAGAAGAGCTACCAGGTGGGCGAGACCGCCAAGTTCCAGGTGCGCATGCCGTTTCGCTTTGCCACTGCGCTGGTGGCGGTGGAGCGCGAGGGCGTCATCGAAACCCATGTGCTGCAGCTCAATGGGCAAGATCCCACGGTGAGCCTGAAAGTGCAGTCCGACTGGGGCCCCAACGTCTACGTGAGCGTGCTGGCCCTGCGTGGTCGCCTGCGTGAGGTGCCTTGGTACAGCTTCTTCACCTGGGGCTTCAAGGCGCCGGGCGAGTGGTGGAACGCCTTCTGGTACGAGGGCAAGGAATACCAGGCCCCTTCGGCGCTGGTGGATTTGTCCAAGCCCGCCTTCCGCCTGGGCCTGGCTGAAATCCGCGTGGGCACGCAGACCCACCAGATCAACGTGAAGGTGGCGGCCGACAAGGAAAGCTACCCGGTGCGTGGCAAGGCCCAGGTCACCATCACCGCCACGCTGCCCGGCGGCAAGCCTACAGCCAACGCCGAAGTGGCCGTGGCCGCCGTGGACCAGGCCCTGCTGGAGCTGATGCCCAACACCAGCTGGAACCTGCTCGAAGCCATGCTGCAGCGCCGCAGCTGGGGCGTGCAGACTTCCACCGCGCAGATGGAAATCATCGGCCGGCGCCACTACGGCAAGAAGGCGGTGCCTGCAGGTGGGGGCGGCGGCCGTGCGCAAACGCGCGAGCTGCTCGACACGCTGCTGCTGTGGAACCCTACCGTGCAGCTCGATGCCAACGGGCAGGCCAAGGTCACCGTGCCGCTGAACGACGCACTCACCACCTTCAAGATCGTGGCAGTGGCCGATGCGTCGGCAGGCTTGTTCGGCACTGGCAGCACCAGCATCCGCGCCACACAAGACCTGCAGATCATCAGCGGCCTGCCGCCGCTGGTGCGTGAGGGCGACAACTTCCGTGCGCAGATCACCCTGCGCAACACCACCAAGGCGCCCATGAAGGTGGAGGTGGCACCGCGTGCCACGCTGCTGGAACTCAAGCCCCAGCAGGTGGACATCCCCGCTGGGGAAGCGCGTGAAGTGGCGTGGGACGTGACGGCGCCCGCGCAATTGGCGCAGACCCGCGCGGAAGCCATCCTGTGGGAAATCCAGGCCCGCGACACCGCTTCGGGCGCTACCGATGCGCTCAAGGCCCGCCAGCGCATCGTGCCCGCCGTGCCGCTCACGGTGCAGCAGGCCACGCTGGTGCAGGTGGATGGCAAGTTCGCCATCGACGCCGCGCCGCCTGCAGACGCCATCCCCGGCCGGGGCGGGTTGAAGATGTCGCTGCAGCCCAAGCTGGGAGGCTCGGGAGATGGGGGCCTGCCCGGCGTGCGCGACTGGTGGGCGGCCTACCCGTTCAGCTGCCTGGAGCAGCAGACCAGCAAGGCCGTGGGCCTGCGCGACGGCAAGCTGTGGCAAACCGTGGTGGCCAACCTGCCCACGTATCTGGACAGCGACGGTCTGGCCAGCTACTTCCCGCCGCGCAGCGGCGATGCCAACACGGGCAGCGACACCCTCACGGCCTACTTGCTGGCCGCCACGCACGAGGCTGCCGCCATCAACCCCGCTTTTGCGCTGCCCGATGAGGCCCGTGCGCCGATGGAGCGCGCCCTGATCGCGTTTGTGGAAGGCCGCATCCAGCGCAACCACTGGAGCCCGCGCAAAGACCTGGACATGCGCAAGCTCGCCGCCATCGAGGCGCTTTCGCGCTACGGCAAGGCCCAGGGCCGCATGGTGAGCAGCATCACCATCGCGCCCAACCAGTGGCCCACGCACTCGGTGATTGACTGGGTGAATGTTTTGAAGCGCGTGGCAGACGTGCCCGAGCGCGACAAACGCCTGGCTGAAGCCATGCAAATCCTGCGCGCGCGCCTGTCGTTCCAGGGCACCAAGCTCATCTTCAGCACCGAGCAGGATGACTACTGGTGGTGGCTGATGCAAAACGGCGATGTGAACACCGCACGCCTGATGCTGGCCGTGATGGATGACCCCACCTGGAAGGACGACATGGGCCGCCTGGCGAATGGCTTCATCAGCCGCCAGCAGGCCGGTGCGTGGCACACCACCACCGCCAACCTGTGGGGCGGCCTGGCGCTCGAAAAATTCAGCGCCAAGTTTGAAGCCAGCCCCGTGGCGGGTGCCACCAAGGCGGCCATGGGCAGCAACAGCGCCAGCGTGGACTGGAGCAAAGTCGAGCGCGTCAAGACCACCGACGCCAGCGGCGCCGCCCACCAGACCACCTGGTTTGGCGCGCCTGCCGCACCGGGCAACCTGAAGAACAACACCATGTTCCTGCCCTGGGGCAAGGCCGGTAGTTCTATAGGTAGCAAAGAGGCGCTGGAGGTAACCCACCAGGGTGCCGGCAAGCCCTGGCTGACCTTGCAGTCGGTGGCAGCGGTGGAGTTGAAGGCGCCGTTTGCGGCGGGCTACTCCATCAAGAAGACGGTGACCCCCATCGAGCAGGCCAACAAGTCGTTGCCCGCAGGCCAGTACACCCGTGGCGACGTGCTGCGTGTGAAGCTGGAAGTGAATGCCAGCGCCGACATGACCTGGGTGGCCATCACCGACCCGATTCCGGGCGGCGCCACCATTTTGGGCAGCGGCCTGGGCCGCGACTCGGAAATTGCCACGCAGGGCGAAAAGCAAAGCGGCAGCGGCTGGGCGGCGTTTGAAGAGCGCAGCTTTGAGTCTTTCCGCAGCTACTACCAATACCTGCCCAGGGGCACCGTGACCATGGAATACACCGTGCGCCTGAACAACGTGGGCGACTTCGCCTTGCCGCCCAGCCGGGTGGAAGCACTGTACGCGCCCGAGATGTTTGGCGAAGCGCCGAATGCACGGGTGAAGGTGGGAGCGGCCGCGCGTTGAGGGCATTGAACGCCTTGCTCCACGCCCCGCCGCCGCGCAGCGCCTGGCGGCAATGCGCTGTGGTGCTGCTTGCCGGGACAACGGCCATGGCTGCCCACGCCCTGCCCAGCTACGAAGAGGTGCGCGCCGACTTTCGCCCGTCTGACACGGTCATCCTCTCGCGGGAAGGGGAGGTGGTGCAACGCCTGCGCACCGACGCCACGGTGCGCCGTGGCCAGTGGGTGCCGCTGGCCGATGTGTCGCCTGCGCTGCGCACGGCGCTGGTGCTGAGTGAGGACAAGCGTTTTTACGAGCACAGCGGGGTGGATTGGCGCGCTGCCTCAGCCGCTGCCTGGGGCAACCTCTGGAACCAGCGCACGCGGGGTGCCAGCACCATCACCATGCAACTGGCGGGGCTGCTGGATGGCGACTGGAGGCAGGGACCCGGGGGGCGATCCGTGGTGCAAAAAATGGGGCAGACGGTGGCCGCACAGGTGCTGGACCGGCGCTGGCGCAAGGATCAGATTCTGGAGGCGTACCTGAACCTCGTGCCGTTTCGTGGCGAGGTGGTGGGCATTGATGCGCTGAGCCGCACTTTGTTTGGCAAGGCAGCCCATGGCTTGCAAGACCGCGAGGCAGCCGTGGCCGCCGCCCTGGTGCGCGCCCCCAACGCCAAGCCGGCCCTGGTGGCGCAGCGTGCCTGCGGCGTGTTGCGGGCCATGCAGCCGCCAAAAGCCGCAGTGGATTGCGATGCGTTGGAACTGTTTACCACCGCCGCGGTGCAACGGCGTGCGTTTGATGCGACCGAAGGCGCAGCGCCGCACTTTGCGCGCTATGCCTTGCGCCAGCAGGCAGAGGCGGCATCGTCCCCAGCAGCCCCATCTGCCGCAAGCGCTGGCGCCCCACCGTTGCGCACCACCTTGCGCGCGCCCTTGCAGCGCTTTGCCACCCAAACCCTGCAGCAGCACCTGCGTGAACTGCGCGGCCGCAATGTGGAAGACGGCGCCGTGCTGGTGCTGGACAACGCCACGGGTGCAGTGCTGGCGTGGGTGGGGTCGTCAGGCGCATTGAGCCAGGCCAGCGAGGTCGATGGCGTGCTGGCAGCGCGCCAACCAGGCTCCACGCTCAAGCCGTTTCTGTACGCGCAGGCGATTGCCGAGCAGCGGCTCACGGCGGCTTCGCTGGTGGATGACTCGTCGGCCCAGATCGCGACGTCCAGTGGCCTGTACATCCCGCAGAACTACGACCGCCAGTTCAAGGGCTGGGTATCGGTGCGCACGGCGCTGGCCGCGTCGCTCAATGTGCCGGCCGTGCGCACGCTGGTGATGGTGACGCCCGATGCCTTCCACCGCCAACTGGGCGCGCTGGGCCTGCCGTTGCGCGAAAACGGTGATTACTTTGGCTACAGCCTGGCCCTGGGCAGCGCCGAGGTGCCTTTGCTGCACCTGACCAATGCCTTTCGTTCGCTGGCCAACGGCGGGCGCTTCAGCCCTTTGGTGGTGTTGCCGACGCGAGCGGGCCCGGCGTTCACCCCGGCGCTGGATGCGCGCGCTGCCTTCATCGTGGGCGACATCCTGTCAGACGGCAACGCCCGCGCCCGCACCTTCGGCACCGACAGCGTGCTGGCCACCCGCTTCTGGTCGGCCGTGAAAACCGGCACCAGCAAGGACATGCGCGACAACTGGGCGGTGGGCTGGTCCGAACGCTACACCGTTGGCGTGTGGGTGGGCAATGCCAGCGGCGCTGCGATGCACGATGTGAGCGGTACCAGCGGGGCCGCGCCCGTATGGGCTACCGTGATGGGTTTTCTACACGCTCGCGAGCCCAGCCGCCCGCCGCGCCCGCCGCACCCGCCGCAGGGGCTGGTGCAGTGGCCTGTGCGGTTTGGGCCTGCGGGGGGCGATGGCGACAGCGCCACGGCCTCACTCCCGCTGGAGGCTGCGCGCACCGAGTGGTTTGTGCCAGGCACGCAGCAGTCTGTGTTTGCTATCAATAACGTAGCTGGTGGCGCTTTATCAGTAAGCGCTGGAGGCCAAAAACGTTCAAAACCCGCAGAACCCCAGGCTGACCTGGGGCCTGCGCGTATCCTGATGCCGGTTCACGGCACGGTCATCGCGCTGGATCCGGACATTCCGCCCCAGTCCCAGCGCTTGCGGCTGCAGGCCGCCGACCTTGCAGCCCCCCGCCTGGCATGGCGCATGGACGGCAAGCCCCTGGGCCGGGGGGCTGTGCTGGAATGGCTGCCCTGGCCAGGCCGACACACGCTGGAACTGGTGGACGCCCAGGGGCAGGTGCTGGACACGGTGCGTTTTGAAGTGCGCGGCGCCGGGGTGGCGCCGGGGGCCGTCCCCGGCACCGCCTCGAAGCCCCGATGAGGCAGGTGACCCGTCGGTTATTTCCCCTGATGCCGTTGTGGCGATCACTACAATGGTGCGCAATTCTTGTGCATCCGTTGTCCATACATGCCTATTCCCCCGCGCATTTCACGCCACAGCGGCAGTGAAATCCACCGCGACGGCCCCTTAGCAGCCGCTTCACGGCCCAGTCAGGGGCCTGACCGTCGTTCTGCAGGCAGTGCGCGGGCCCGTGGGGCCGGCTTCGATCAGTAGCCACGCATGTCTGCCGTCCGTTCCCTTCTGTCTCAGCGGTTTCTCTGGATGGCCTTGCTGCTGTCCCTCGGGATCGGCGCCTTGTCAGTGCGTGCTCTGTGGACGTTGCGCAACGACGAATGGACCTACGCTCTCAAAGCCAACACCAACCTGGTGGGCACGCTGGCGCATTCGCTGGAGTGGACGCTGGACTCGGTGGACCAGTCTCTGATCACGGTGGTGGAGGGGATTGAGAGCGCGGGCGAGTTGTCCCCTTCAGCCCGTATGCGCGATCGCCTGCGGGAAGTCGTTCGCTTTGAAAGCGTGGTGCGCCTGCATGCGTTGGGCAATGTGGTGGTGATCAATGCCCAGGGCGATGTGATTCTGGATTCTGGCTCGCAGGAGCCTCGCAAGGCCAACGTTGCCGACCGGGATTATTTCCTGGCGTTCAAGGAGCGGGGGCATGAGGGCCTGTTTGTGGGCCGGCCGGTGCCCTCCCGCATTACCGGGGTCATGTCGCTGCCCCTGGCGCGCGGCTTTCGCACACCCCAGGGCGAGTTTGGCGGCATTGTGCTGGGTGCTGTGCGGCTGAGCTACTTCAACGAGCTGTTTGCCTCGGTGGATCTGGGCGAGAGCAGCGGCGTCAATCTGTTTCGTAACGATGGTGTCATCGTTTCGCGCTTTCCCTATGGTGACGCGGACGTGGGCAAGAGCATTGCGGGCACGCCCAACATGATCCGCTTTCAGCAGGAGAAAGAAGGCAGCTTTGTGGGGCGTGCGGCGCTGGATGGGGTGGAGCGCTCGTATTCCTTCAAGCACGTGGGGCGCTTTCCGCTGATCCTGAACTTGGCCCAGGCCAAGGCCACCATTTTCAAGAAGTGGAACCGCTCGGCCTGGGGGCTGGGGCTGTTCACCTTCGCGCTCATGCTGGCGTGCATGGCGCTGGCGGTGCTTTTCACACGCGAGCTGCAGCGCCGCCAGGCGGTGAGTGCGCAACTGCAGCGCGCCGAGCGTGACATGAGCAACATCTTGCACAGCATTCCTTCGCTGGTCGGCTCATGGGATGTGAACCTCTACAACCGCTTTGGCAACCAGGCCCACGAGACCTGGTTTGGCGTACCGCTCGAAAAGCTGCACGGAATGCACATGCGCGATCTGCTGGGGCCCAAACGCTTCCAGCAAACCGAGTTGCTGCTGGCCAAGGCTCTGGAGGGCGAGGTGCAGGTTTTTGAGACCCGGCTGACGGATGCTCAGGGCATACGGCGGCACATCATCGTGTCGTACACCCCCGAGCGCGATGGCGACAAGGTGCTGGGCCTGTTCATCCAGGCCACCGACATCAGCGAGCGCAAGCGCATGGAAGACCTGCTCTTTGAAGAAAAAGAGCTGATGCGCCTGACCCTGCAGTCGATTGGCGATGCCGTGGTGTGCTGCGACGCGCAGGGGCAAGTCACTTACCTGAACCCAGTGGCTCAGCGGCTTACAGGCTGGCAGGGCTTCGACGCCGCCGGCTGCGATGTGGATGAAGTGATTCGGCTGGTTCCATCGGAGGTGGGCGCTGATCTCAAGAGCCCGCTGCGCGCTGCCATGCGGGACGACCGTGCCTTGCCCCCCACACGCGGTGCGGTCTCCCATCGCACCACCCACCAGCGGTTTGATGTGGAACTTTCAGCCAGCCCGATTGCCGACCGCCATGGCCATGTGACGGGCGCGGTGGCTGTGCTGCGCGATGTGACCCAGGCTGTGGCCATGCAGGCGCGTATGGCGCGGCTGGCCCATTACGACGTGCTGACCGACTTACCCAACCGCGTGTTGCTGCAAGACCGCGCCCAGCAAGCCATTGCCCAAGCCCAGCGTGAAGGCAAGTGCGTGGCGGTGATTTACCTCGACCTCGATGGTTTCAAGCAGGTCAACGACGCCATGGGCCACGACGTGGGCGACCAGCTGCTGGTGCAGTGGTCACGCCGCCTGCAGGCCGTGGTGCGGCAGACCGACACGGTGTGCCGCCAGGGCGGGGACGAGTTCGTTTTGCTGCTGCCAGCCATTGGCGGCGCCGAGCAGGCAGGCGTGGTGGCGCGCAAACTCATGCAGCAGTGCGTGGAGCCATTTGTGCTGCAGGGCGTGACCCTGTCGCTGGGGCTCAGCGGGGGCATCAGCCTGTACCCACAGCATGGCCAGAATCTGGACGAACTCACGCGCCATGCCGACGCTGCGATGTATGCCGCCAAGCAGGCCGGGCGCAACCAGATCCGCCAGTATCAAGGCCCCGCAACGCCGCCCAGTCTGGTGGTGCAGAAGGACGAACTGGCCTGAGGCCCTGAACGGGTGCGCGCAGCGCATGACGTTCCTTTCGCACCCGGTTGGCGGCGAGGATGGCTGGCCATGCGCTTCGCCCGCAATGGGCCGAGCAGCGTGCCACGGCACGGAATGGAAATTTGTTGCAAGCCCGCGCAAATAATTTTGATGGTCTGGCGTTTTGCCAGGGCCTACCATGCAGCGCTGTATTTCAAGAACGGAGCGAGAGCGTGCCAGACCTGTCCAAAATCACCTGTATCGAAGACCTGCGTGTCATTGCCCAGCGCCGCGTGCCGCGCATGTTCTACGACTATGCAGACTCGGGTTCGTACACCGAGGGAACCTACCGCTCCAACGAGTCGGACTTCCAGCGCATCAAGCTGCGCCAGCGCGTGGCGGTGAACATGGAAGGCCGTACCACCCGCACCACCATGGTGGGGCAGGACGTGGCCATGCCGGTGGCGATTGCGCCCACGGGCCTGACAGGCATGCAGCACGCCGATGGAGAAATTCTGGGTGCGCGCGCCGCCAAGGCGTTTGGCATTCCGTTCACGCTGTCCACCATGAGCATTTGCTCCATTGAGGACATTGCCGAGCACACGGGCCGCCACCCCTTCTGGTTCCAGGTGTACGTGATGCGCGACCGCGACTTCATCAACCGCCTCATCGACCGCGCCAAGGCCGCCAACTGCTCGGCGCTGCAGCTCACGCTGGATTTGCAGATCCTGGGCCAGCGCCACAAGGACATCAAGAACGGCCTGTCGGCCCCGCCCAAGCCCACCATCGCCAACCTCATCAACCTGGCCACCAAGCCGCGCTGGTGCCTGGGCATGCTGGGCACCAAGCGCCGCAGCTTCGGCAACATCGTGGGCCATGCCAAAGGGGTGGGCGATTTGTCATCGCTGTCGTCGTGGACGGCGGAGCAGTTCGACCCGCAGCTCAACTGGGGCGATGTGGAGTGGATCAAAAAGCGCTGGGGCGGCAAGTTGATCCGCAAGGGCATCATGGACGCCGAAGACGCGCGCCTGGCCGTGAACAGCGGTGCCGATGCACTCATCGTGAGCAACCACGGCGGCCGCCAGCTCGATGGGGCGCCTTCCTCCATTGCTGCATTGCCTCACATTGCCGAAGCGGTGGGTAAGAACATCGAGGTGTGGATGGATGGCGGCATTCGCAGCGGGCAAGATGTGCTCAAGGCCCGTGCCCTGGGCGCGCAAGGCACGCTGATTGGCCGCAGCTTCCTGTACGGCCTGGGTGCGTTTGGCGAGGCGGGTGTGACCCGCGCCTTGCAGATCATCCAGAAGGAGCTGGACATCACCATGGCTTTCTGCGGCCATACCAACATCAACAACGTGGACCGCTCTGTGCTGCTGCCGGGCACCATCCCCACGCTGTAACCCCGCTGTGCTGATGGCGCCCCGGTGAACAAAGCCCCGCAAATGCGGGGCTTTGTGTTTTGGCAGGGCGTGCGCTAGCCCGCTTTCAGGAAGCAGCCTTCCAGATGATGTAGTCGGCCTGGTACTTCACCACCTGTTTTTGCCCTGCGTTGGCCGCAGTGCAGGCCGCGGCAGGTGCCACGCCGCCCTGGGTGGCCACGCGCTGGATATAGGTCACGCCCTGCATCGCGCCCATGCCCGTGGCAGGGTTGGCCTTGACCAGTTGCAGCGGAATGTTGCCCGCGCTGGCGGGCGCCACCGCCAGTTGCGTGGCAGTGACCTTGGAGCCGTCGTTGCTCTCCCAGGTGGCTGGTGGGCCGTAGTAGCGGCCCACCACCTTGCCCGAGCGGTCCATCAGCTTCGCATCGGGGCCCACAAACACCCATTCAAAGGCGCTGGGCATGTCTTTTTTGGCGCGGCATTCGTAGGTGATGTCGCCCGCGCCCACGGTTTCCATGGCGATGCGCTGGCCGGCAGGCACCTGCACAGTGGCGGGCAGGCTGCTTTGGTTGAAGGCTGGAGCGGCTGGCGAGCTCATCGAGCCGCAGGCCGTGAGGGCAGCGGCAGCGCCCAACAGGGCCAGGGTGGTCAAAGAGGTGCGGATCGTAGGCATGGTGCTTCCTTGGTTGCGGGTTGAAAACCAGAGGGTGCTTTGCGCCGCAGCAAAGGCGGTAGGGGCACCCGTCATTCCTCTGTACGGAGCCATCGCCACACTGGATTCAAAAAGTTTTCAGATTTTTTTGAAATGGCCTGAAACCATCGGTTTGCATGGGTTTGAATCTGCCGCGCCCGCGGCTGCGTATTTGTGTTGACAAACGTTGCGCGGCGTTGAAAGCCCCAGGGTATTTCCACCCTTGTGCGCAACCCGCAGGCATCCCACACAATCGGTGCATGAGCACCCTCGACCCAGACCGCGAACTCATGGAACTCCTCGACCGCGTAGCCACGCAGGACGACAAGGCCCTCAAAGCCTTGTACGACCGCACCTCGTCCAAGCTGTATGGCCTGGCGCTGCGCATCGTCCGGGAGCGGGACGCTGCCGAAGATGTGCTGCAGGAGGCGTTTGTCTCCATCTGGCGCGGTGCGGGCAGTTACCGCGCCTCGCTGAGCCCGCCCCTGGCCTGGATGGGGCTCATCGTGCGCAGCCGGGCCCTGGACGCCCTGCGCAAACGCACGGCCGACCGCGCAGGCGTGACGGACGAGCTTGACGAGTTGCTGGCCGACACCCTGGAAGGCGACAGCCCCAACCCCATGGACGTGAATGACGCCAGCCAGCAGGCCTTTGCCCTGCACCAGTGCCTGACGCGGCTGGAAGCCAAGCAGCGCGAGGTGGTGAGCCTGGCCTATCTGCGCGACCAAAGCCATGGCGAGCTGGCCGAGCAGCTCCAGCTGCCCCTGGGCACCGTCAAGACCTGGATACGGCGCGGGCTGGAGCAGTTGCGCCAATGCATGGCCCGGTACGCATGAGGGCCCACACGCCATGAACATCACCCAACACCCTGAACTGCTGCAGCGCCTGGCTGCCAGCTACGCCCTGGGCACACTGCGCGGCGGGGCCCGCCGGCGTTTTGAAACACTGGCCCGCGAACATGCCGCCGTGCGGGCCGCTGCACTGGTGTGGCAAACGCATTGGTCGGGTCTGGCTGAATTGCAGCCCGGCACCACGCCTGACCCGGCCGTGTGGCTGCGCATCCAGAACCTGGTGCAAGCGGACCAAGCCCAGCACCGCATGGAGCTGGCCCGTGCCCAGGCTGCGAGCGCGTCAGGCTGGTGGCGCAGCCTGCGTTGGTGGCGCGGTGCGGCGGCAGCGGGTGCGCTGGCCACCGTGGCCGCCGTGCTGGTGGGGTGGCAGGCGCACGGAGGGCTACAGGCTGCCACCAGCGCCCAAATAGCGGCGCTGCAGCAGCAGTTGCAAGCCACGCCGCAGATCCAGTACGTGGCCGTGCTGGCCGATGACCAGGCCGCGGCCTCGATGCTCGTCACCTTTGACCCCAAGAACCAGAAGCTCGTGCTGCAGCGCGTGGGCGGCTTCCAGGAGGGGGATGACAAATCCCTGCAACTGTGGGCTTTGCCGCCCGCAGGCGGGCCGCGCTCGCTGGGCGTGCTGGGGCAAGACAAGCTGCTCACCCTCACGGCGGCGGAACAAGAGGTGAAGCAGGTTCCCACCCTGGCCATCAGTCTGGAGCCCAAGGGTGGCGTGCCGAGCGAAGGGGGCCCTACCGGCCCGGTGCTGTTCAAGGGCGCGCTCATCCAGCGCATGCTGTGAACAAAAAAGTGGGGCGGCGTGAATCCGGCAGGCTGGGCGGCGCGTACCAGGTAAGGGTCAGCACATTGTGGTTCTGACAAGTACACAACCTTTGGAGGAGATACCCCGATGACCTTGCCCCTACGACCAATTGCACAGGCCGCCGCCTTGGCGGCCCTCTTGGCCTTTGGCGCGGCCCAGGCCGACACTGGCAAGCTGGTGTTGACCGGGGGCGTCAGTTCCATCACCGGTAGCGCCGGGGGCGGCATCACCCCCTGGGCGGTGATTGGAACCCAGGCCACGGAGGGTGAACTGGGCTTCAGCGCCTATGGCACCCGCGCTGGCACGCACGACTACGCACTTTCCAGCTACGGTGCCGCCATCGGTTGGCAGGACAGGGTGGAGCTGTCACTGGCGCGGCAGGATTTTGATGCAGCCCCGGCCTTCGCCCTCAACGGCATCGCGCCTTTTGGCGTGGCGCCCGGCCAGCACATCAAGATGGACGTGCTGGGCCTGAAAGTGAAACTGCTGGGCGATGCCATTCTGGATGCCGACACCTGGGTGCCACAGGTGGCGCTGGGGCTGGAGCACAAACAGGTGCGCCCCGGATCACTGCAGTCGGTGCTGGATTTTCTGGGTACCAAGACGAGCGGCACCGATCTGTACCTGAGCGCTACCAAGCTGCTGCTGGACAAGAGCCTGCTGCTCAACACCACCCTGCGCTACACCAATGCCAACCAAAACGGCCTGCTGGGCTTTGGCTCGGCCGCGCCGGGCAAGAACAGCCGCAGCCTGCAGCCCGAGTTTTCGATCGCCTACCTGCTGCGGCACAACCTTGCCGTGGGGGCCGAGTACCGCTTCAAGCCCAACAACCTGCAGGCCTTGGGTGCGGCAGCCGGCCTGGGGGCTGCCCTGCGCGAGGACGACTGGAAGGATGTTTTCGTTGCCTGGGCGCCCAGCAAAAATGTCTCGCTCACGCTGGCGTGGGTGGATCTGGGCCGCATCGTGCCGGGCGTGACCCGGGACAAGCGCCAAACCGGTTACTACCTCTCGGCCCAGGTCGCGTTCTGACCGAGCCGGTTTTCACCTTCTGGAGCTCCACCATGACTACCCAACTCTGCGCATGGGCCGTGGCCGCAGCCTGCCTGCTGGCCCTGCCCGCCGCCGCGCAAACAGCCTCGACCCCTTCATCCACCGCGCCCGCAGGCCTGTACCAGGCGCTGGGCGAAAAGCCTGGCATCACGCGCCTGGTCGATGATTTTGTGAACCGCGCTGTGAAAGACCCGCGCATCGGCAGCCACTTCAAGGACACCAAGCCCCAGGCCCTCAAGAAAAGCCTGACCGACCAGATTTGCCAGCTCAGCGGTGGCCCCTGCCAGTACGAAGGCGGTGACATGAAGTCTGCCCACGCTGACATGGACATCACCAAAGCCCATTTCAACGCGCTGGTGGAAGTGCTGCAGGCGGCCATGGCGGCCCAGGGCATTGCGTTTGCGCAGCAAAACCGCCTGCTGGCGCTGTTGGCCCCCATGCACCGCGACATCATCACCGTGCGCTGACCATGCAATCCATTGTTGCTACATTATTGATAGCTGGTTGCGCTTATTCCATAAGCGCTAGCGCCGGAAATGTTCAAATTCAGGTGCTAGGCCGCGACGGAAAGCCCGTGTCCGAGGCCGTGGTGGTGCTGTACCCCAGCGCAGCCAACGCGGCCACAGCGCCCAGCCTGCTGCAAGCCAGCCCCACCATCGAACAAGAACGCATGCGCTTTGTGCCCGCGCTCACGGTGGTGGCGCCGGGCACCACGCTGCGTTTTACCAACCAGGACCGCTGGGACCACCACGTGCGCGGCAACCCCACGGGGGCGGCCGCTGTGGCGGCACCGGCTGCGGCCAGTTCCAACTTTGAGCTGCGCTTGGCGGGCAAGGTCGATGGCAAGCCTGCCAACTTTGCCGATGTGAAGCTGGACACGCCCGGCGTGGTGCTGCTGGGCTGCCACCTGCACGGCTCCATGCGCGGCCATGTGTTTGTGACCGATTCGGCCTGGACGCTCAAGACCGACATCGACGGTATCGCCCGTTTTGCCAGCGTGCCCGATGGCGCCGCGCAAGTGCGCGTGTGGCATGCAGAGCAACTGGTGGACCTGCCGCGCAAGGCGCTGAATGTGGTGCCCGGCCCGGTGCTGGATACCGTGCAGCTCAGTGTGGTGCCCCGCGTGCGGCGTGCACCCCCGTCTGCGCCCGCAGGCACCGGCAACACCCCGGGCGGGCATGTGGGGTCATACAGCCTGGCCCCTGTTTCGGCCCACCCAGCCCATCAGCACCCCGGCAGCTGATCCGCCACGCCAGCGGGTGGTCCACCGGGGGCGGGTCAGCAGGGCAGTCACTTTGACCGGGCGGAGTCCTTCGCCCTTTCTTGGCCTGAGTCTCCATGGCGGCCCTGCTGCAGTGCTGCCAGGAGGCGCCGAGGTCTGCCAGGCAGCTTGAGCCCGCCGGGCCCGGAGGGCACGGTGTTGGCACTGCTCTTCTGGCCGCCGGCTGCGGTGCTGCCCACCTCCTGCTTCACGCTGCCCGGGGGCGCGTTCAGGTACAGGTACAGCGCCTGCGCGTCCACATCGCTCAACTGACCCAGCGACTCGAAGGGCATGACCTGGATGGGCGTGCCGTCCGGTCGCTTGCCGGTGCGCAGCATGGACACAAAACTGGCAGCGTTGGGATAGCGGGCCAGGGCGGTACCCGCGCTGTGTGTGCCAGGACGGATGTCTGCGGCCGCAGGCCAATCGGGTGGGGCACCCGGAATCATGCCGCCCGACAGGTCGGCACCATGGCAGCCGATGCACATGTTGGCCACGTACTGGCCGTTGACCAGCGTCACACCAGCAGCAGTGGGGCGCGAGGGCGCCAACTGGTGGTCGATGCGCGAGGCCGCGTCAGGAATCGCACCCAGCCCATACAGCACCCAGGCAGGGTGCGGGAGATCGATCACGGCCTGCGCGCCTTCCTTGGGCGGGAACTGGCGCACATACGACACCAGGGCGTTCAGGTCTTCGTTGGTGAAGCGGTTGTAGTCCTCGCTGGGCATGACCAACACCGGGCGGCCATTGGGCTTGACGCCGTGGCGGATCACGCTGTTCCAGTCCTCGGGCTGGTAGCGTGCCACCACGCCAGCGGGCGTGATGTTGGGCCCCACGATGCGCGTGCCCTTGCCATCGTTGACGAACTCGCGGCCCGTGCCTTGTGCGCCGTGGCAGTCGGTGCAGCCGCGCGATGCATACAGATAGCGCCCGCGCTCGATGGTCTGCGCATCGGTGGTGTAGGCCACGGGGCGGGGCTTGATGTCGATGGTGCGGTTGCGCTTTTGCTCGGCCAGGTACAAGCCGCTGGCTGCCGAGCCGATCAAAATCGCAGCCAGTAGCATGGCGCCGCTCGCAGTCCATTTGATCCAGCGTTTCATGGTGGCATCCCTCTTCTTCGATTCAACGATCCAATTGCCGTTCAGGCGGCGAATTCAGAATTCGAAGCAGCGGTGAGTGGCGACCTCGCTGTCCACTGGGCGCCATACCCGGTGACATATGTCACAGACTTCCTGCCGGTTTTGTTGCGGAAGGTACCCGTGGGGCGCGACGCGGCTGTGGTTTACCGACAAAAAATCTGACGAGGAAGGGTGTATTCAATGAGCTATGTCATCCACATATGGGACCAGCCCACCCCGGCCACCTGGACGGAGGCCCGCTCGGTTCTGGCGCGGCTGGTGAACCAGCCCGCGTCACCCCACCCGCGTTTTGCAGAGCTGGCGCGGCGTATGCATGTGTGGACGCCAGAGCTTGCCGCCGACTGGACTCTGGATGCGCCGGATGGAGTGGTGGACCAAGCTGTGTGGTCGCTGGCACTGGCTCAGACCTTGCCAGATAGCTTTTATCCGCGCCTGATCGATCAGGCGGTGAGCCTGGGGCTGAGCGTGTACGACGAGCAGGCGGGAGAGTGTTTTGTGCCCGGGCCTTGGCGGATGACGGTGGCGGGTCGAGAGCCGCTTGTCCATGCGCCGGTTGCGCCTCCCGCGCCGTCGGGTTTGCTCGATGTTCAAGGGCGCTTTCGGGCGCTGGTTTTGCCGCGCCTGCAGCGCCATGGGTTCGCGCTGGAAACGCCCGCGCCACGCGGCAACCTGGTGGAAACGCACCTTGTGCGGCCTACCCCGCTCGGGGACCAGCGCATTCATGTCGACTGGATGGGCGATGCGGCCAGCCACTATGTGGCAACGGTGATTTCCCGCATCACGCCTCAGTTGCCCGAAGCGGTGGCCAAAGTGTGTGCACCTCAAACGCGGATCCTCTTCAATGTGGAGGATACCCCGCAGATCAATGCCTTTCTGCGCAACTTTTCCCCCAAGAACCCCACATCGCGCAGCTACCTCGCCTCCGGTGTCGAGGGACTGGACGTTTTCATGTCTGCGCTGGGCGATTGGCTCCTGACAGAGTTGGTGCCCGTGCTGGACCAGTGCAAAATGCTGGACGATTTTCTGGCGTACGAGTTGGGTGAGCCCCGCAGCCCGATCTACGTCATGGCCTATCTGGCCAATCTCGCTCTGGCGTATGGTGCAGGGGTTCCTGATCTGGATGCGCGCTTTGACCAGCTCATGCAGCGGCGCCGCGCGCAAGGGATGAATCCTGCGCAAATGGCAGCAGCCTTCGAGGCACTGCGCTCGCTTCGCATCGATTGAGGATTTTGCAGCGGGCTCCCGGCGGGCGCTTTACCACCCCCCACCCAGCGGCGCTGGATGGTTTGGGTCACGCCGCCCGCTACCGCTGCCCCGCGCACTCGGCCACCAGCCAATCCCGAAAGGCCTTGACCAGAGGCGACTGCGCGCGCGCCTCGGGGTACACCAAGTAATACGCATCGGTGCTGGTGAGCACCAGGTCTGACAGCTCCACCAGGCTGCCTGCGGCCAGTTCCTGCTCGATCAGAAAACGCGGCAGCAGCGCCGCACCCAGGTGCGACACCGCAGCTTGCGCAATCATGGCGAAGTGCTCCGACTGGGGGCCACGCAAGGCCAGCGCCGTGGGGGCGCCCGCCAGTTCAAACCATTCAGCCCACTGCGTGGGGCGGGTGCTTTGCTGCAGCAGCGCCACGCGGGTCAGATCTTGCGGCGTGCGGATGTTGTGGCGGTCGCGGTAGGTGGGGCTGCACACGGGCACGGTTTCTTCGTGCATCAGGTATTCGCACACCGCCCCGGCCCAGTGCGGTGCACCGAAGTGGATGGCTGCGTCAAACGGCGTGCCAGCAAAGTCAAAGGGCTCGGTGCGTGCTGAGAAGTTGACCATGGCCTCAGGGTGCAGGGCCATGAAGCCCCCCAGGCGCGGAATGAGCCAGCGGGTGCCCAGCGTAGGCAGCACGGCCAGGTTGAGCAGGCCATCGGTGCTGGCAAACGCCATGGTCTTTTGCGTGCTGGCCGACAGTTGCTGCAGCACGGCCTGCACATCGGCCGCGTAGATGCGGCCTGCATCGGTCAGCACCACGCGCTGGAGCACGCGGTGAAAGAGGGCGGTGCCCAGTTGCTCCTCCAGCTGGCGAATCTGGCGCGATACCGCGCTTTGCGTCAGGTGCAACTCTTCAGCCGCCCGCGAGATGCTGGTGTGCCGGGCAGCCGCCTCAAAGGCCAGCAAGTCGGCAATCGGCGGCAAAAAGGTCTTGCGGAACATGGCGGTGCGGCACTGGGGTTAATGATGAGAGGGAATGAGCTGGTAGCGCTGCGTGCTCACCGTTTTGGTGCTCTAGCGCTTGCTAATTGAGCGCCAGCTACTCCTGAATTTGTACCCCATTTTGCGGTACTTCATTCTGATCGGGTATGAAGTTGTTCCAATTTTTTGCTATGCACAGCCCGGTGCAGGGTGGATAGTGGCACCATCTTTGCTGCAGAAATGCTTGTGCCGGGGCGCCTGGGCTGTTGGCCTGCCTGCCCCAGCTTTTCCATTGAACCTCTCACCGGTTGATTGCCATGTCTGACACCTCTGTTGCTTCCAGCGTCGTTTCTGAAGTCCATGCCCTGCTGCAGCGCCTGGGCGTGCCCGCGTCTGCTTACCAGGGGGGCGACTTGGCCGTGCGCTCGCCCCTCACCGGCGAAGTGGTGGCCCATGTGCCCCAGCACACGCCCGCGCAGGCCAGCGACTCCATTGGCCGCGCACACGCAGCCTTCGCTACCTGGCGCACCGTGCCTGCACCGCGCAGGGGCGAGCTGATTCGCCTGCTGGGCGAAGAGCTGCGCGCCGCCAAGGCCGACCTGGGCCGCCTGGTGACGTTGGAGGCCGGCAAGATCCCGTCCGAAGGCCTGGGCGAAGTGCAGGAGATGATCGACATCTGCGACTTTGCCGTGGGCCTGTCGCGCCAGCTCTACGGCCTGACCATTGCCACCTAGCGCCCCGGCCACCGCATGATGGAAACCTGGCACCCGCTGGGTGTGTGCGGCGTTATCTCCGCGTTTAACTTTCCGGTGGCCGTGTGGTCGTGGAACGCCGCGCTGGCGCTGGTGTGTGGCGACCCGGTGGTGTGGAAGCCGTCTGAGAAAACCCCGCTGACGGCCCTGGTCACGCACGCCATCGCCCAGCGCGCACTGGCCCGCTTTGGCAGCGACGCGCCCGCGGGCCTGCTGGAGCTGATCATTGGCCAGCGCGACATTGGCGAGGTGCTGGTTCAGGATGCCCGCGTGCCCGTGCTGTCGGCCACCGGCTCCACCGCCATGGGTCGCGCCGTGGGCCCGCGCCTGGCAGCCCGCTTTGCCCGCGCCATTCTGGAGCTGGGTGGCAACAACGCTGCCATCGTTGCCCCGTCGGCCGACCTGGACCTGGCGCTGCGCGGCATCGCCTTTGCGGCCATGGGCACGGCAGGCCAGCGCTGCACTACGCTGCGCCGCCTGTTTGTGCATGAAAGCGTGTACGACCAGCTCGTACCCCAGCTCATCAAGGTGTACGGCAACGTTCAGGTGGGCGACCCGCGCACCGAAGGCACGCTGGTGGGCCCGCTGATCGACCGCATGGCGTTTGACGGCATGCAAAAGGCGCTGGAGCAAAGCCGCGCCCTGGGTGCCAAGGTGCACGGCGGCGCCCGTGTCGAAGGCCTGGGCGGCCCTGATGCCTACTACGTGCGCCCCGCGCTGGTGGAGCTGCAAAAGCACGAAGGCCCCGCGCTGCATGAAACCTTTGCGCCCATCCTGTACGTCACCCGTTACAGCACGCTGGATGAGGCCATTGCCATGAACAACGCCGTGGGTGCGGGCCTGTCGTCGTCCATCTTCACGCTGAACATGCGCGAGGCCGAGCAGTTCATGTCTGCCTCTGGCTCGGACTGCGGCATTGCCAACGTGAACATTGGCCCCAGCGGCGCAGAAATTGGCGGCGCGTTTGGTGGCGAGAAGGAAACCGGTGGAGGCCGCGAGGCAGGCTCCGACAGCTGGAAGGCCTACATGCGCCGCGCCACCAATACGGTGAACTATTCGACCGCGCTGCCGCTGGCGCAGGGCGTGAAGTTTGACGTGTGATGCCCATCGTCATCATCGGCGGTGGCGTCATCGGCAGCGCCATTGCCTACTTTCTCACCCTGCAGCAACCGGGCTGCGATGTCGTGGTGGTGGAGCGGGACCCGACCTATGCGCGGGCCTCGTCGGCGCTGTCGGCCAGTTCCATCCGTCAGCAGTTTTCTACCGACATCAACATCCAGATATCGGCCTACGGCATTGGCTTTTTGCGCAACGTGGGCACGCTGCTGGCCTGCCATGGCGATGTGCCTGATATCGGCCTGCACGAAGGCGGCTACCTGTACCTGGCCACCCAGGCGGGCGAGGCCACGCTGCGCGAGAACCATGCGCTGCAAAAGCAGCACGGTGCCGATGTGGCGCTGCTGAGCCCGCAGCAACTGGCCGAGCGATTTCCGTGGCTGGCTCTGCAGGACGTGGTGCTGGGCTCGCTGGGTTTGTCTGGCGAGGGGTGGTTTGACGGCTACCTGTTGCTCACTGCCTTGCGCAAAAAGGCGCAGAGCCAGGGTGTGCGCTATGTGGCCGATGAGGCCGTGGGGTTCGACACAGCGATCAGCGATGGCGTGCTGCACGTGAACGCGGTGCGCCTGCACAGCGGCGCTGTGCTGCCATGCCGCTATGCCGTGAATGCCGGTGGCCCCTGGGCTGCGGCGATTGCAGGCTGGGCGGGTATTGACCTGCCCGTGGTGGGCAAGCGCCGCACGGTGTTCAACCTCGCCAGCCCTGCAGCACTGGCGGGTTGCCCCCTGCTCATCGATACCAGTGGCATCTGGTTGCGGCCCGAGGGCAAAGGCTTCATCTGTGGCTTTGCGCCGGACGCAGGCAACGATGCCGACTTCGCTCCGCTGGAGCCTGAGTGCGCAGCGTTTGAGGAGCACATCTGGCCCACGCTGGCCGAGCGCATCCCTGGCTTTGAAGCACTGCGCATGCAGGGCGCCTGGGCGGGCTACTACGAGATGAACACCTTCGACCACAACGCCATCGTGGGCCTGCACCCGGCGTGCGACAACCTGGTGTTTGCCAACGGCTTTTCGGGTCACGGGCTGCAGCAGTGCCCTGCCGTGGGCCGAGGCGTGGCCGAGCTGTTGCTTACGGGCAGCTACCAAAGCCTGGACCTGTCGCCGCTGTCCATCGAGCGCATTGCACGCAACGCACCGCTGCTCGAAAGGAACGTGATTTGAAAGCGGCCGTTGAAGTTTGTTGACCCATTTGTCCGTCTGTCTGTGCCCAACGATAAGCCCCCGGAGACCTACCAGCAATGAACGCTCCCATCCCCGCCACGGCCTTCCGCGCGGCCGACCGCCTCGCTGCCATCGGCGTTTCCGAAATCGTGCACCTGACGCAAGAGGCCAACCAGCTCAAGCGCCAGGGCCAGCCCGTGATCGTGCTGGGCCTGGGCGAGCCGGACTTCGACACGCCCGCGCACATCCTGGAGGCCGCGCAAAAAGCCATCGCGCGGGGGGAGACGCGCTACACGGTGCTGGATGGAACAGCCGAACTCAAGGCCGCCATCCAGCACAAGTTCCAGCACGACAACGGGCTGGACTTTGCGTTGAACGAAATCACTGCGGGTGCCGGTGCCAAGCAGATCCTCTACAACGCGCTGATGGCGTCGGTGAACCCGGGTGACGAAGTGATCCTGCCTGCGCCGTACTGGACTTCGTACGCCGACATGGTGCTGATTGCGGGTGGCGTGCCCGTGGTGGTGCCCTGCACCGAGGCCAACGGCTTTCGCATCACGCCCGAGCAGCTGGAGGCAGCCATCACGCCGCGTACGCGCTGGGTGTTCATCAACTCGCCCTCCAACCCCAGCGGCGCGGCCTACAGCGCTGAGCAGTTGCGCCCCGTGCTGGAGGTGGTGGAGCGCCACCCGCAGGTGTGGCTGCTGGCGGATGACATCTACGAACACATCCTGTACGACGGCCGTGCGTTTGCCACGCCTGCAGCCGTGCTGCCGTCACTGCGCGACCGCACGCTGACGGTGAACGGTGTCTCCAAAGCCTACGCCATGACGGGCTGGCGCCTGGGCTATGGTGCAGGCCCTAAGGCGCTGATTGCGGCCATGGCCGTGGTGCAGAGCCAGGCCACGTCGTGCCCCTCGTCCATCAGCCAGGCGGCGGCCGTGGCGGCGCTGACCGGGCCGCAAGACGTGGTGCGCGAGCGCTGCCAGCAGTTCCAGGCCCGGCGCGATCTGGTGGTGGCTGCGCTCAACGCCTCACCCGGCCTGCACTGCCGTGTGCCCGAGGGCGCGTTCTATACCTTTGCCAGTTGCGGAGGCGTGCTGGGCCGCACCACGCCGGGCGGCTTGCTGCTGCGCACCGATGCCGACTTCTGCGCCTACCTGCTGCGCGAGCACCATGTGGCGGTGGTGCCCGGTGGTGTACTGGGGCTGGCACCGTACTTCCGCATTTCGTACGCCGCCTCTACCGCCGATTTGCAGGAAGCCTGCGCACGCATCCAGCGCGCCTGCCAGGCCCTGTTTTGAATTTTTGAACCGATACCGTTGATATGAAAACGATCACCCTCACCCCCCGCACCGGCGGCCAGATTTTGGTGCAGCAGCTCATCACCCATGGCGTGAAACAGCTTTTTTGCGTGCCTGGCGAAAGCTACCTGGCCGTGCTCGATGCGCTGCATGATGCCGACATCGGCGTGACGGTGTGCCGCCAAGAGGGTGGTGCGGCCATGATGGCCGAAGCGCAGGGCAAGCTCACGGGCCAGCCCGGCATCTGCTTTGTGACGCGCGGGCCGGGTGCCACCAATGCCTCGGCAGGAGTGCACATCGCGCACCAGGACTCGACTCCCATGATCCTCTTCGTGGGCCAGGTGGCCCGCGGTGCCATGGGGCGCGAGGCGTTTCAGGAGCTGGACTACAGCGCCGTGTTTGGCACCATGGCCAAGTGGGTGGTTCAGATTGACGACCCGGCCCGTGTGCCCGAGCTGATCTCGCGCGCCTTCCATGTCGCCACCTCGGGCCGCCCCGGCCCTGTGGTGGTGGCGCTGCCCGAAGACATGCTGACCGAAGCCGCCACCGTGGCCGATGCGCTGCCCTACCAGGTGACGGAAACGCACCCCGGCGCCGCGCAAATGGCCGAGCTGGCGCAGCGCCTGCAAGCCGCTCAAAGCCCCGTCGCCATCCTGGGCGGCAGCCGCTGGTCTGAGCAGGCGGTGCGCGAGTTCACCGCGTTTGCGCAAGCGTGGTCCATTCCCGTGTACTGCTCGTTCCGCCGCCAGATGCTGTTCCCGGCCACGCACGCTTGCTACGGCGGCGACTTGGGCTTGGGCGTGAACCCCAAGCTGCTGGCGCGCATCAAGGGGTCGGACCTGGTGCTGGTGGTGGGCGGGCGGCTGTCTGAAGTGCCGTCGCAGGGCTACGAGCTGTTCAACATCCCCACGCCCGCACAGCCGCTGGTGCACGTGCATGCCGATGCGGATGAACTAGGCAAGCTGTATCGCCCCACACTGTCCATCCACGCCACGCCACAGGCGTTTGCTGCAGCGCTCAATACGGTGCGCCCCACGACCGCTGTACCCTGGAAGGCGCACACCGAGGCAGCGCATGCCGAGTACCTGGCCTGGAGTGACCCGGCGCCCATCCGCATCCCCGGTGATCTGCAAATGGGTCAGGTGATGCAGCACCTCAAAGAGGTATTGCCTGCCGACACCATCTTCTGCAATGGCGCTGGCAACTTTGCCACCTGGATCCACCGCTTCTGGCCTTTCACTCACTACGCGAGCCAGCTGGCACCCACCAGTGGGTCAATGGGCTACGGCCTGCCTGCAGGTGTGGGCGGCAAGCGCCTGTGGCCGCAGCGCGAGGTGGTGATCTTCGCGGGCGACGGCGACTTTCTGATGCACGGCCAGGAATTTGCGACCGCCGTGCAGTACGGCCTGCCCATCATCGTGGTGATCCTGGACAACGCCATGTACGGCACCATCCGCATGCATCAGGAGCGCGAGTACCCCGGCCGCATCAGCGCCACGCAGCTCAAGAACCCTGACTTCAAGGCCTATGCCCAGGCCTTTGGCGGCCACGGCGAGCGCGTGGAGCGCACGGAAGACTTTGCTCCGGCCCTTGCCCGCGCCCGCGCCAGTGGCCTGCCCAGCGTGTTGCACTGCCTGATCGACCCCGAGGCCATCACGCCTACGGGCACGCTGCAGGGCATTCGCAGCGCAGCGCTGGCCAGGAAGTAAAACGTTGCGCCTGCTCAGGCGGTGCCAAGGTACCGCCTGATTAGCCGAAGGTTGGTATCTGCCGCGTTCGCAGGCTGCTCACTGGTCTTGATGCGCCTGCCTCATAGCAGGAGTTGTTGGCGGTGTCAGAGCCCGGCGCAAAGGGCAGCGTTCCTTTGCCCTAATGGCGGGATGACCACGCACAATACGGGGTGTGGCCGTTACCGAGACTGATCCAACCGACCCTGCGTCAGCAAATGCGCCTGCTCGCGGCAGCAAGCAGCGCCGCATTGCGCATCTGGACATGGATGCGTTCTACGCTTCTGTGGAGCTGCTGCGCTACCCCCAGCTCAAGGGCTTGCCCGTGGTGATTGGCGGTGGCAGGCGCAAGGTGGACGATGCCTTTTTGCAGCACCCAGATGGTTCGGGCCCGCGGGAGCCTTGCTTCATTCCTGTGTCGGAATTTCCCTTGCTCAAGGACTACGTGGGCCGGGGCGTGATTACCACGGCCACTTACCCGGCGCGGCAGTTTGGGGTGGGCTCGGCTATGGGCATGATGAAAGCGGCCAAGCTGTGCCCGCAGGCCATTGTGCTGCCGGTGGATTTTGAAGAGGTGCGCAAGTATTCGCGCATGTTCAAAAACGCCATCACCGAGATCGCGCCTGTGATGCAGGACCGGGGCGTGGACGAGGTGTATATCGACTTCACCAATGTGCCCGGCGGCCAGCGCGAAGGCGGGCGCGTGCTGGCGCGGCTCATCCAGAAGAGCATTTTTGAAAAGACGGGGCTGACTTGCTCCATCGGTGTGGCACCGAACCGGCTGCTGGCCAAGATGGCGAGTGAGTTCAACAAGCCCAACGGCATCTCCATCGTTTATGAGGAAGACCTGCAGAGCACGATCTGGCCGCTGCATGTGCGCAAGATCAATGGCATTGGCCCCAAGGCGGGCGAAAAGTTGGCGCGGCTGGGCATTGAAACCATTGGGCAACTGGCCGCGCAGGATGAGCGCTGGCTCATCAGCCACTTTGGAAAATCCACCGGCGCCTGGATGCACCGCGCGGCCTGGGGCCGAGACGATAGCCCGGTGGTAACCGAGAGCGAGCCGGTGAGCATGAGCCGCGAAACCACTTTTGACCGCGATCTGCACGCAGTGCGCGACAAGGCCGAGCTATCCCGCATCTTCACAGACCTGTGCGTGCGCGTGGCGCAGGATTTGCAGAGGAAGGGGTACGTGGGCAAGACGATTGGCATCAAGCTGCGTTACGAAGATTTCAAGACCGCCACACGCGACCACACGCTGCCTTTGCCCACCAACGATGCGGCGGTCATCCGGCGCACGGCTGGCTTGTGTCTCAAGCGGGTGCCCCTGGACAAGCGGCTGCGGCTGCTGGGGGTGCGGGTGGGCACGCTCCAGCCAGCCGATGCGCTCAACCTGCCGCCAGTGAGCGCGTCGGGGCTGCAGTCTTCATCGCGCAAAGCCCGTCACGCGGACCTTCACACAGCACCCCTCTTTTAAAGTGTGAAAACAATGTCAACCGTGCCGTTGGGTGGCTAAACTTGATTGGTATCAATTAGTAACGCGCTGGTGCAGGCGGGGCATTCCTCGTCTGGATGCCTGCGCAAAAAGGGTGAGCTTCAGCGGTGGGTGCGGGCCCATCCGTTGCCAACGTCCAGCCACCCAACCCAAGGGAAATCCGCATGCGCATCAACCTGCCAGTCACGCAACAAAACTACGATTACCCGGGGGAAGAGTTGTTGGTCTCCAGTACCAACACCAAGGGCGAAATTACGCACTGCAACCAGGCTTTCGTGCGCGTGAGTGGCTATGGTGTGGAGAAGTTGATCGGGTAGCCCCACAACATCATTCGCCACCCCGACATGCCCTCTGAGGCCTACCGCGACATGTGGCGCACCATCGGGCGGGGCGAGCCCTGGACGGGGCTGGTGAAGAACCGCCGCAAGAACGGTGACCACTACTGGGTCCGTGCCAACGTCACGCCCATCATGGAAGGCGGCAAGCCGCGTGGGTACATGTCGGTGCGCACCAAGCCCAGCGCGCAGGAATGTGCGGCCGCTGAAGCGCTTTACGCACAAATGCGGGCCGAGGCGGCTGCCGGGCGCGCCAGCCTGCAATTGCAAGCCGGCGTGCTTCAGCGCACGGGCCGGCGCGGCATGGTGCAGCGCGTTGCGCAGTTGACGCTCATGCAGCGCATGGCCTTGATGCTGTTGTGCATGGCCCTGGTGGCCCTGGTGGCCCTGGTGCCCGATACGCTCGGAATGGAGGGCAAGGCGGCTGTGCTGGTGCGTGGAGCGTTGGTTCTGCTAGGCGGCGCAGTAGTGCTGTGGCGCTTCCAGGCGGTGGTGGGGCGCGGCATTGCCGAGGCGAGCCGCTTTGGGGCCGACTTGTCTGGCTGCAACCTCACTTCGACCGTGAGCACAGACTTCCCCCAACCGCTGCAGAGTCTGATGCAGCGCTTGCAACAAACGCAAGTCAACCTGCGGGCCGTGGTGGGCGATGTGCGCACCGAGGTGCGCCACTTCACCGAAGCGGCTGCGGAAATCGCACAGGGCAGCCACGACCTGTCTGCCCGCACTGAGTCGCAGGCCAGCAGCCTGGAGCAAACCGCCGCATCGATGGAGCAGATGGCCAGCACCGTGCGGCAGACGGCCGACACTGCCGCCAAGGTGTCTCAGGAAAGTGAGCGGGGCAGCCAGGTGGCGGCCAGCGGCGGCCGGGCCGTGCAGGAGTTGGGTGCTGCCATGCGCGAGATGCAGCAGTCCTCGGCCAAGATCAATGAAATCGTCGGGTTGATTGAAGGCATCGCCTTCCAGACCAATCTGCTGGCGCTCAACGCTGCGGTAGAGGCCGCGCGCGCCGGTGAACAGGGGCGAGGCTTTGCCGTGGTGGCGGGCGAGGTGCGTGCCCTGGCCCAGCGCAGCGCGGGCGCTGCCAAGGAAATCAGCGCTCTGGTCAATGCCACCGTCAACCAGATTGCCAGCGGCGCCAGGCAGATGGACCACACGGGCGCCACCATCGGTAGCGTGGTGGATGCCGTGCAGCGTGTGAGCTCGCTGGTGCAACAAATCAGTGCAGCCACCAAGGAGCAGTCGATTGGCATCGCACAGGTGAATGAGGCCGTCACCCAGCTGGACACCGTGACCCAGCAAAACGCTGCGCTGGTGGAGGAGTCCACCGCTTCTGCCCAGGACCTCAAAAGCAGCGCCCATTCGCTGGGGCTGTCGGTGGATGTTTTTAAGATGGCTTGAGTCCGAACCTTTAACGGATTGTTGCCAGTTGGCGCAAAGCCCTGTTGTTGACAGGCCTTGTCGCCGCGCGATGTTTGTTTGGCGCAACGTTGGCGTGGCAGTTGTTTGATGCAGGTCAAATGCCTGGTGATGGAGGTCAAATCCCTCATGTGGGGCGCGGGTGTTCTCTGGCATCTTGGCGGGTTGTTGCATCTGCTAACAAACACGGTTGGCAGGGAATTTTTTGACCTCGCCCACCATGCGTACCAACCTGCCGGTCTCTCACAAAGAGTATTTTTTCCCCGAGTCCCAATTGCTCGTGTCCACCACCGATGCGCGCGGACACATCACCCATTGCAACACAGCGTTTGCGGAGGTGAGTGGCTACAGCTACGACGAGCTGATGGGCCAGCCGCACAACCTGATTCGCCACCCGGACATGCCGCCGGAGGCGTTCAAGGACATGTGGGCCACGATTGGGCGCGGTCGGCCGTGGTCGGGCATCGTGAAAAACCGCCGCGCCAATGGCGACCACTACTGGGTGGAGGCGAACGTCACGCCCATAATCGATAACGGCAAGCCCGTGGGCTACATGTCAGTGCGCTTTCGGCCCACCCGTGAACAAGTGGCTGCGGCCGAGGCGCTGTACGCCAAGGTGGCGCAGGAGCGCGCCAGCGGCCACCACACCTTCAAGCTGCACGCGGGGCGGGTGCGCCCCTTGGGCTGGCGCGACACCTTCGGGCCGCTGCACCGGCTGTCCCTCACCCAGCGGCTGGCATTGGGCCTGGTGGGTGTACTGGCGGCAGGGGCGGCGCCTGTAGCGCTGGGCATGACGGGGTGGGCCGCCATGGCGGCGCAGTGGGGTTGCTCTGCCGTGGCTGCAGGGGGCTTGCTGGCCTGGTTCTACCGCAGCGTGGCCTGCGTGATCAACCAGGTGGATGATTTTTCCGCTGCGCTGGCGGCGTGCAACCTCAAGTCCACCATGATCAAGCCTCACCCGCATGTGCTGGCGTCTTTGGTGCGCAACGTGTGGCAGGTGCAGGTCAATTTGCGCGCCGTGATTGGGGATGTGCGCGCGGAGGTGGGCGTGTTCTCGCAGGCCACGGCACGCATCTCGGCCAGCGCGCAAGACCTGGCCGCCCGCACCGAAGACCAGGCCAGCAGCCTGCAGGAAACCGCTGCCTCGATGGAGCAACTGGCCAGCACGGTGCAGCAGACCGCCGATGCCGCCCGCCAGATTGCCGCGCAGAGCCAGCAAAGCAGCGATATTGCCCAACAAGGCAGCGCAGCCGTAGGCAGCGCCAATGCGTCCATGCAGGCGATCGAGGCCTCGTCGCGGCGCATGGAAGACATCATTGGCATCATCGAAAGCATTGCCTTCCAGACCAACATCCTGGCCCTGAATGCCGCGGTGGAAGCCGCGCGTGCAGGCGAGCAGGGGCGGGGTTTTGCTGTGGTGGCTTCGGAGGTGCGCGAGCTGGCCCAGCGCAGTGCGCAGGCGGCCCGCGAAATTAAACAGCTCATCAGCGAATCGTCCGAGCAGATCAGCAGTGGCGCGGGTTATGCCGCTCAGGCGCAGGCCACCATTGCCAGTGTGGAGCGCTCGGTGAAGCAAGTCACCAGCCTGATGTCGCAGATCACCAGTGCCACGGGCGAGCAGTCTGTGGGCATTGGCCAGGTCAACGATGCGGTGAACCGGCTCGACAGCGTGACACAGCAAAACGCCGACATGGTGGAGCAGACAGCCGCCGACGTGGGCGTGCTGAGCGAGCGCACCAAGACGCTATCGCGTGCGGTGCAGGTCTTTCACATGAGCGCCTGAGGGCAGTTACTGCCGCGCCGTGCGCACATTGGCCGGCAGCGCGTGAGGGTGGCTGGTGCGCAGGGGGTTGATGTCCAGCCCGCCGCGGCGCGTGTAGCGGGCGTACACCATCAGCTTGATGGGTTTGCAGCGCGTCCACAGGTCCATGAAGATGCGTTCCACACACTGCTCGTGGAATTCGTTGTGGTTGCGAAAGCTCACGATGTACTGCAGCAGCCCTTCCTGGTCGATCTGCGGGCCGGTGTAGCGAATCTGCACGCTGCCCCAGTCGGGCTGGCCGGTCACCAGGCAGTTGCTTTTGAGCAGGTTGCTGGTCAGCACCTCGGTCACCGGGGCTTCGTCAAACTGGGCTTTGAGCAGATCGGGCGCAGGCTGGTAGCGGGTGCATTCCACGTCCAGGCGGTCCAGGCTCAGGCCGTCCAGTTCGTGCACGGGTTCCTGGTCAAACAGCTCGGGTGCAATCAGCTTGACCCCCACCGTGGCGGGGTGGGGCGCGCCGCGCCACACGGCTTCGCTGATGTCGGCACGCAGGCGGGACTGCACCTCGCTGGCATCGCCAAAGCGGGTGTTGTTGAAGCTGTTGAGGTAGAGCTTGAACGACTTGCTCTCAACGATGTTGGGCGACTCGCACGGGATGGTGAAGTGCACCAGCGCCACCTGGGGCTTGCCGCGCAGGTTGAGCCAAGACACCTCAAACGCCGTCCACAGATCGGCCCCGAAAAAGGGCGGAACATCGGCAATGCCGATCTCGGCCCGCTTGCCCGCGCGCGGGATGGGGAAGAGCAGCGTCGGGTCGTATTGGTCCGTGTAGGCCGAGGCTTTGCCCAGCTGCGATTGTTCAGGGGTATTGGTCATTTGCTATAAAAATAGTAGCTGCTTGCGCTTATATATAAAGCGCTGGAGCATGATTTGATGCTTATTTGAACTCCCGCTCGCGCAGCCACTTGGTGGCGATCCATTTCTCGCCCGCAATCACCGGTGCGCCGCCGTGCAGCGTCTGGGTGGAAGGGTGGGGGCGCTCGTAGCTGAAAAACACCGCATTGCCGCGCTGGGGCGCCACTTCCAGGAACACATCAGGGAAGGTGGTACCGCCGCCTTTTTCGGGGGTGTTGAGGTACATCACCAGCGTACCCACGCGCTGCCCGCCGCGCTTGACGATGGTGGGCGTGCCGGGTTCGTGGGGGTCAAAGTAGTCGTAGTGGGGCTTGTATTCAGCGCCGGGGCGGTAGTGCAGCACCTGCAGGCCTTCGCCGTTTTCGATGGGCCATTGCAGCAGCTTGGCAATGCGCTCTTCAATGGTCTGCACCAAAGCGCTTTCGCCGCGCTGGAAGAACATGCCGTCGCTGGTGCGGTCGTCGTTCACCTCTTCGCCGCCGGTTTGGGTAGCCACGGTGAGTGAGCGGGCCATGCGCGGGCGTGCGGCGGCAATCAGGGCATCGCATTCCTCGGGCGAGAGGAAGTTGCCGAACACCACCACGCGGGGTTTGGCCAGTTGCATCA
>Ga0115561_1000238_pt1 | contig 43524 bp, 40 predicted proteins | sample COGITO_mtgs_1105_4_FD_87201 | JGI IMG/M metagenome (GOLD analysis project Ga0115561, IMG submission 87201) | Pelagic marine microbial communities from North Sea - COGITO_mtgs_110512 | ecosystem: Environmental > Aquatic > Marine > Epipelagic | place: Germany:Helgoland, sampling site Kabeltonne...
ATGGAGAGCTTAAAAAGATCCTTAGCTAGAGAGCTGGCTTCCGGCAAGGTCGAAATTACGCAAGAGAATGGCAAAATTGTCGTCTCCGTAAACGAAGATGCTTCCTCCGTTGAGAGAGAGAACGTCTCCGATAGCAACAGTGATGGTCGTATTGAGCAAAGTGAGTTGGAAATTTTTGCCAAAGTTGCAGAGGCCCAAGCGTTCATGGAAACCGAGCTTGAAGTAGAATTTTTCAATTCGGACACTGAAGATGAACAATTACGCCAGGCGCGTAAACAACAAGAACTTGATGACAAATACCAAATGCTCAAAGCGGACCTAAGGTCCGAAATCACCCAAGGCTTAGCCCAAGTAGAAAAGGTCGGCGACCAAATAATGATCAGCTTGTCTGCGGCCAACTCGTTCAGGTCCGGTTTCGCTGAGTTACAACCAGGATTTTTAGACACTCTGCGCTCAGTAGGCGATTCGGTTGTTGCCGCTGGCGGCGAAGTGCAAATCTCTGGTCACACAGACAATATTCCTATCGCATTCAGCCAACGCTTTGATTCAAATTGGGATTTATCAGCGGCTCGAGCGGCTTCCGTGGCTGATTTCTTTTTCGCTAACAATAATTTAGACAGCAATAGTGTCAGTGTATTTGGCTATGCGGATACAAAACCAGTAGCAGACAATTTGAATGCTCAAGGACGCGCAGCTAATCGACGCATAGAGATACTCATCGACGGCTAATTTTTCTGACGTCTCGTTGCAGAAGAGGTTTCTCTGGGGAGAACAATGACAGGAATGAAGATAGATAGAACAAGGTTGTATCACGCGCTAGAGTCTCATGAGCCTGACGACCAACTGGGGTCTATCATTAGCATTACCCTGGTTGGGTTAATTGGCATTAACCTGATTGCCATTATTTTGGAGTCTATTCCAAGTTACGCAGCGGCTTACGGCGATATTTTCACTATTGTGGAATACGTTTCCTGTTTCATTTTTGCCCTCGAGTACATTGCTCGAATTTGGGTATGTGTAGAGGCTCAGACCAAGTCGCAACTTGCGCAAACTATAGCAACGCCCTCATCTCAGTTGGCGAAGCGACTGCGCCATGTCACGCGGCCTATGGCAATTATCGACCTATTAGCCTTTCTGCCATCAATCTTAGCGCTGCTATTTCCTGGGGTAGACCTACGCTTCCTGCGCATACTAAGGCTCTTTCGAGTATTTAAGTTAACCCGGTATTTCTCTTCTCTTGAAGTATTGCTCAACGTTTTGTACGACGAGCGTAAGAGCCTTATGGGTACTTTCCTGATCATGTTGATCGTTCTGACACTGGCCGCTTCTGCATTGTATTTGGTAGAACACGAGCAGCAGCCCGAAACTTTCGGTTCTATTCCACAAGCAATGTGGTGGGCTATGGCGGCGCTCACCACGGTAGGTTACGGCGACGCAATTCCTATGACGGCGGTGGGTAAAATTCTTGGTTCTATTGTGACTATATTAGGTATCGGCATGGTGGCCTTACCCTCGGGTATTCTTGCAGCAAGTTTTTCAGAGCACCTGCGCTATAAGCGCGAGTCTTTGCAAAACCACATCGATCAGGCATTTGAAGACGGCGTTCTGACAAAGGATGAGGCCAACGGTATTATCAATATAGGCACAGAGCTGGGCCTGAGCGAGGAGGTAGTAGATCAGCTGGTACAGCGAACCTCGCAAATGTTGGTGGAAAATAGAACAAATATCACCGATGCTCAGCCTGCGCCACAAGGAAAAGATCCCAACGACAAACAATGAACAGTCAGCAAAATAAAAATAACATCAACTGTTGGAACTGCCGCCACTTCAACACGAGCTGGGACAAAAATTTCCGCTATAGATGTGTGGCGCTGAATTTCAAAAGTAAGACCCTGCCATGTATTGCAGTCAAGAACGCCGACGGGCGAGACTGTCTATCCTTCCAATCAAAAATAATAAGTGGCGAATAATGCCCAATTAGGAAACACGCAATATGGAATCTAAGAATCAACAACGCGCGGAAATGGTGAAAACCGGGATACTACAATTTTTCCTCGCCATTGCTTTGGGTCTAATAGCCTCCATAGTTGCAAATGCATTTGTCGAGGGAGCCAGATGGTTTGAGAGCTATCAAACCGCCGATGGCATGTTTACCGCCTCTATCGCTGGCATGCATTTTTCTTTCAAGATCTTTGTCACCATGAGCTGCGCAGCGGTGCTAATTATCTTGGTACGCAAATTTTTGGGTATTACTGCTTGGTCTGGCCCGGCAGATAGCATTTATGCGGTCCAGCAAAGCAAAGAGCCATTAGACATTCGCGTGGGTGTTGGCTCTACTCTTGCTGCTTTTATCAGCGCCAGTGGTGGAGCATCGGTGGGTCAATATGGCCCCTTAGTGCACTTTGGCGCGACAATTTCGCAAATTCTACTCAAGCTAACCAAAATTAATGTCGATAAAAACGTTTTTCTTGCATGCGGCGTAGCGGCAGCCATTTCCGCAGGTTTTAACGCACCTATAGCAGGTGTGCTTTTTGCGCACGAAGCACTGTTAAGGAGATTTTCTGTCGGCGCCATCGCGCCTATTGCAATCTCGTCTATTGTTGCTTATGCCGCAAACCAGTATTTATTCTCTATTGAACTGGCGTTTTTAGTACCTGACATGCCAATTCCTGTAGGTCCGTTAATCCCCTTTCTACTAATAGCCGCGCCACTGTGTTCCTTAACTGCAATAGCTTATATGTCCGCTTTGCGTAAAGGCAAAGCCATGGCTACAGCCAGCGGTTGGAGCTTTCCTCAGCTCGCCGTTTTATGTGTGGTTGTAGCAGGATTTATCGGCATGATATTCCCAGATGTATTGGGCTTAGGTAGCTTACAAATCAACCAAATGATCAACAATGAGTTCACGCCAACCTACTTAGTTGCCCTGTTGATTGCGAAAATAGTTATCACCGCGTTATGCCTTAACGCAGGATTTTTTGGTGGTGTATTTGGACCTGCACTATTTGTCGGTGCAGCTATAGGTGGCGTAGTCGCATACAGTGCTGGGTTATTTGGACTGGCGCCAGAAATGACAACAGCTATTGGTGTTGCTTCCATGGCAGCAGTTTCCGCGGCAGTTATCGGCGCGCCACTAACCGTCATAATGATCGTAATAGAACTGACCGGTAGCTACAGTTACGGCCTCGCCTCAATGCTCTGTGTCATACTTTGCTCACTCATCACCTACCGTGCCTTTGGCTTGTCTTTCTTCGACCGCCAACTCTTGGACCGAGGTATTGATCTAAAGCTTGGCCGTGAACATATTGCCCTTAGCCAAACTACTATCGATGAGATACCAAGCAGCGATTACGTAAAAGTTACACCTGATACCAGTGGGCAAGCGACTTTAGATATGTTGAAAGCGGCCCAGACCACTGAGGCCTATGTCTGCGACAATCAAGACGTACTTCTAGGTAAGGTCAACGTTTTAGATTTACAGGGTGTAGTGACACTCACAGGCATTATGGACAGGACACCTTTGTCCTTCGATGGCCAGGATTCACTCACCCATGCGATGGAAAAAGCCAGCGAGTTTGTCGGTGAGAGTATTCCAGTGGTTGATCAAGGGCGGTTAGTAGGCGCCCTTACAGAAGGGGACCTGTTCAACAAGGTGCTCTCTGTGCAGGAAGAACTGCGTAAGCAATAATCTGAGCTTGTGATTTATTGTCTACACAGACCGCGCTCACATAAGCGCATTGATATAGGTAAACAACATGAAGTTACTCCTTCGGCTTAGCATAGCTGCGAGCCTGACCTTAGCTACGCAATTGGTCTCTGCCGCACCTTTTGAGGCCGGACTCAACGCTATGGATAGAGAACACTACGCCACGGCTTTTAGGGCCTGGAAAAAACTCGCCGACCAAGGTGCAGCGGAAGCCCAAAACAATATTGGCTACCTCTACGAACAAGGTCGCGGCGTTAAACAAAGTTACGCACGGGCTATCGAATGGTACGAAAAAGCGGCGGCGCAAAATCTCGCTGAGGCGCACCATAACCTCGGTATGCTTGCCTTTGAAGGCTACGGTATGCGCCAAGACTACTTGGCGGCGAAGCGGCACTTTACGGCAGCAGGAGAACTCGATCAGTCTGATGCTGAATATATGCTTGGCCTAATCTACTACCAAGGCCACGGCGTGAAAAAGAACCCTGCTCGTGCAAAAACGTATTTTTTAGAATCTGCATCCCATGACAACGCCAAGGGACAATTTATGGCGGCCTTTATGTTTCAAGCAGGCGAAGGGCATGCCGAGAATAAACCTGAGCCCGTTAAGGCATTTATTTGGGGCAATGTGGCACTAAGAAAAGGCTACAGCGATGCTGAATCGATCCTTAGCTTTAGCCGAATGCAGGTAACGGAGTCGGTTCAAAACAAGGCCTTAGAGCTAGTCAGCGCCTGCATTGAAAGCAACTACGAGCGTTGCCCAAAGTAGCTCGTAGAACACTCGGTCTAGATGAATTTAAAAAATTCGAGAAAGTCCCTAAAGGAATTCTAGATCCTTCCGATTAATTAGAGGTAAGTAATAGTTTACAGGTTGTTAGGTGTCTAATTTCACACAATACGTAAAATCGTTAGTAGTTTTCGGCGAAGAAAGACAGCAAGAAATACGCTGGTTGTTCGACGCCTTGGACAATAGCTTAGCGATTGCACAGAAAAACGCCACCGTTCAGCGCAGTTCTTCTGCGGCTAGTTCACTCAGACATGCAAAGAACTTGTTGAGTTTTCTCAATCGTTGTTTTGCTGACCTTCCAGACCAGCAGTTGGTTGCCCACTTAGAAGACTTTTTTGCAATGTTAGATCGAGCAGTAGATCAGAGTATTCAGCTGCCATTAGAAGAAGATTTAGAAGAAATACGTGAGCTAATTGCGGAACTGCAAAAAGGTTGGGAGACATTACTTATGCCTTCAACCACCGTGCCTAAAGAAGATGACCGTAGCCACATGATGAGTATTGCTTAAACCCATAAACTACAAGTATTCGAATAGGCTTAAGCGCGCCACTTTAGCAAAAGATGCCTGGGTCGCCTCTAGTCTGGTCATCTCTTCATTAAACCTTGTAAGTGCTTCTGAATAGTCTAAATCGACTTCACCTGACAACAGCGTTTCCAGCCTAATTTTGCTGTCTGCATTCATCTCAAGCTGTGTGTCAGCACTTTGAATTTCACTACCTACTCGCCCAATGGCTTTGGCTACCCCTTCGTGCAAGTCGCCTAGCTCACCAATGGCCCTACGGATATTTTCGCCGTCGTTACCCTGCAATGCGGTAACAAAATCTTCTAGGGCAGTAAAAAAACCAATGCCTTGAGTCGTGCGGTCTACACCAGCTACCGTTTGCGTTGCAACCACCGCCTCATCCGCAGCGCCAGCAGCCACAAGTAGCGGAACGTTAGCCGCTGGAATAGCCTCTTTAGTCTTTGCCTTAAATAGCAACTCGCCGGGGCTATTTGGATTTTCTGTGACCGTGTATTTGAAATCTACATAAGCCGATGCATTAGCGCCGCTAGTTAAGTCACTAATCAGCCGTGCTGTGGTGGCGGGAGCGCCACCTGTGTAATCGTAGGTCAAAGTCGTCACACCATCTGTAATGGTAGTAACGCCGTTATAGTTAGCGATGGTGCCTGGTGCCTGGGTATATTCACCCGCTACAGCAGCCACAAGTTCGCGCTCTGCGGCTCCAAATACATCTAGGCCATTACGGTTTTTAGTCAGGTCACGAGTGTCGCTAACGCTAACTTGTATTTGCCGAGCGTCGCCCTGATAAATCACACTGCCGTCGGTCAACGTGGTAAACGGCTCTAGCCCGGTATTGCCGCCGGCAAAAATGCTATTACCCGATACGTCCTGAGTGTTAGCAATATTGAGTAATTCTTTTTTCAGTCCGGCTACTTCTAACGAGACAATTCGCCGGTCTTCTATTGATAAAGTATCGTTAGCAGATTGAATAGCCAATTCTTTTAGCCGCACGAGAATATCGGATCCGGACAATAATACCGTTTCTTCTAATTCATAACGTTGTTTCAGATCACCCAAAAGACCACTATAAGTATCTGTTTTAGCTATAGCTCGATCCAGATTTTCAACCGTAGCGATCTTCGTCGGATCGTCGCTGGGTCGGACCATAACCTTACCGGTGGCAACCTGCTCTCTTGTTTTAGAAACTTGAGATTGCGCTTCTTGGATATTGGCTAAAGCCCGCTGGTAATTTAACGAAGTGGAAATTTTCATATTCTATTGTTTCTCACTATAGACGAACAATTGTGTCGAATAGTTCATTGGCAGTTTGCACTAGCCGCGCAGAGGCTTGATAGGCTTGCTGAAAACGGATTAAGTTTGCGGCTTCTTCGTCTAAATTGACGCCTGCTACCTGGTCTCGAGACTCAAAAGCTTGGTTATATACCACTTGCAAAGCTTCTTTCGTTACCGTGGCTTGCCTAGTGGTTGTTCCCGCAAGGTTAATAAGGTTTAGGTAAGACTCTTGAAAGGTTTCATCGTTACCTAATAACTTTGCTGATTCGAGGTTGGACAGGCGAACAATATTTTCGTTGCTACCAAAGCCTTTCTGATTATTGTCAATCTGAAACTTATCACCTGAATTGGGTGTGCCATTAAGGGTAACTTGCAGGTTTTGGTACTGTATAACCTGACCCGCAGTGTAGGAGCGCTCTGCAACAATGGTATTAGTCACAGTATCGGTAATTTTGTATTGGCTATCTGAGGTAAACTCGATGTCCAAAGTGCTATTACGTAGCTGTAATGGATCAACTTTTTGCTGTGCGTAACCAGCTGTGAGCTTGGCTGTATCACCTGTAGTACCGGTGCTAAATACGATTAAATCTTCTTTCAGGGCTGCGCCGATATTAACCGTAGTATTTAGACCTAACTTAGCTAGATCTGTAGTGCTACCGGTGCCGCTAAGAGTCAAAGCAACTGTCTTCCCAGAGGTGTCGCCAGCAGAGCGATTGGCTTGAATGACAAACCCTGCTGCTACATCCCCAGTCAGCCTGGTTAACACTCCGGCACTACTACCAAAACTAATGGTGCCGCCATTGAGATGTTTGAGTATCAGCGTACCGTCAAAGTCTAAGCTTGCCTCTACATTTGTCGCGGCCGTGCCAACCTGTGGAGGCCCTGGAGCATAGTCAGCAGAAGCTGCGGTTTTTGCATTGATCGCATTGACTAACGCTGCGGAACTAGTAAACGGTGTAGAGTCGTTGATTGCTACGCCGTTTATAGTCAAGAGGCCGGTAGTTGGCGAAAGCTCATTCGCTGGTACGCGGATAATATTTTCTATAGTCACCGAAACGGGCAAACTATTTGCGGCAATTTCAGCATCTAACCAGGTTTTCACGCCTGTCGCCGTCAAGCTTTGGCCCGCAGCTATTGTTAATGGCCCAAGTGCCTGGCCACCAAGTTTCAATGCGCCATTTGCAACTAGGTCCACACTAGACGCGGTGCTATTAGTGTAGGTGCTAACGGATTCGCTGCGGATTGCAGCTTCCTCAAGAATTACCGTAGAACCATCGTCCAGAGTGCCGGATACAGACTGACTAGTTGCGCCAATAGACCAACTCTCTCCCATATAGGCAGTGTCACCATTAAGGTACGTGTTTGAGTAGGTGCTATCACTAACAAAACCATTTTGTGCGTTAAGCATCACTGACTTTTGCGCTGCGCTGAGATCACTACCAAAGAGATGACGCCCATCTCTTGTGAATATTTGTAGCTCTGCGGTGCTGGAAGCTGTTTTTGCAAACGTGAGGGCTAAATCTTTAGTCCCGGCCGCTAGGAAACTCTTAGCAGTGGAATAGCTTGCGTCAACGGTTATACCTGCAGATGCATTATTATTATTTACAACAATAGTGCTCAGTTCTGGAACTGTGCTGACATTAGCAGCTGGAGCAACAATACCGATTGTTGCCTCAACATCACCAAGATTACTGATATTTTTAGAGACGCGAAACAAATCTCCCGCAGCTAGATCTCGACTATTGGTGATCGCTAGCGAGATAGTCTTCGCCCAGCTTTGTTTGCCAGAAAAAGCAATTTGATCGCCGTCTTGGGCTGCGCCATTTATAGTTATTGCCAGGCCGTTGATGCCCAGGGTAGGGGGGTTACCTGTGGAGGCATATTTAGTACCACTGGTCAGGTCTGTGGCTATCCAGCGCTTACCTGCTTTGTCGTATAGCAACTCCATTGGGCGCAAATTCGCGGATGATTCAGTTACGACAGTGATAGTAGGCGAAGCGCCGCCTTTAGCGTTTGAATAATCCAGCGTAAAATCCGGGGGGCTGACAAACATCGCCTTGCCCGGCTTTTCATTCAAATCCATACCACGAGCATGGGTTGCGTTAACTTCCTGAATAAAGACCTTCGCTATATTGTCTAAATTCGCGATAGCCGGAGCCAGCATTTGATCCCTAAAATTGATTATACCGCCCAGCTCACCACCTAATAGTCCAGACAAGTTTACCGGTTCGCCGTAAGGGTCTAGTACCACTTCGGCGCGACCATTATCGCTTGCCAAAAAGCGTACTGCTATCGGCGTAACCTTTGCTCCGTTGACTACGGATGTTTTTGATGATCCATCACCAATTGTAACTGCAACCGTTCCGTTAGCAGATTCTCGCACCGAGACCTTTGCTAAGGCAGACATTTCGCGCAGGAGTTTGTCTCGGCTGTCCAAGAGGGCAGCCGGTTGTTTGTCTATATCATTGGTTTTCTGCAGCCCAGTATTTACCTGGGCTAACTGGTCGGATAGGGCATTAAATTTGGCGCTGACACTCGTTGCTAGCGACTGTGTTTCTGAATCTAAACTTTCTAATTGCAAGGACAGCGCATTGAAACGCGAAGCCAAAATTTCTGACTCGGTAAGCACCTGAGTGCGCAGCTGCTCTGAGGAAGCATCAACGCTCAGAGTTTTTAGGCTATCAAAAAATGACCCTAGCGCAGGTGTTAATGAAGCGCTTTCGTTACCCAACACGTTGATCATTCGCTCTGTGTGATCAATTAGCGGCGATTGAGCACTAAGATCACTGCTGCTAGCTCGTAGCGATGCTTCAACCTGACCATCATAGGAGCGACGCACGCCTTCGGCTAGAGCACCACTACCCAAATAGAATAAGCCATTCTTGGTCGGCGTATTTTCCGCGACATTTAGATCTTGGCGAACGTAACCTTCAGTATTGGCATTAGCAATGTTGTTACTGACAACAGATAGTGCAAGTTGGCTATTGCGTATTGCAGCACCACCGACGGAAATAAGGTCTGTCATAGCTTGCCTCGATTACCGGGTAGGGCTAAACCAGTATTACCTCTTGGGCGTTGGATTTCGTACAACGGCTTATCCGTATTGAGGGCAAACGGTTTGCTTTCTTCGTTCAACGGCCTAACTTCAGGCTTCTCTGGTTGACCCATTTTTTGCGCCTGCATTTGTGTGTTCAACACATCAGCCACACCAAACATTCCGCCTTTAGAGAGCTCTACGGCGATCTGCTGATCGAACATAGATTCGTATGTCTTTGATGCCTGGGAATCAAGTAGGCCCGAGCGTTCAGTAGCCTGGCGCATAGATTTCAGCATCATGTTGATGAAGATCGATTCAAATTGCTGGGCCGCTTCTTTAGTAACCGCCTCGTCAGCCATTTTGGAATCTGCACGCATTTGTGCCATATGGCCAAAATCTAGTGCGCTGGTTGTGAAATTTGAATCAGACATCGTATCGACCTAAATCACCAATAACTCTGCACGCAAACTGCCGGAACTCTTAAGCGCTTCCAAAATGGCAATGAGCGAGGATGGGCTGGCGCCAACCTGATTTACTGCTTCTACAATGTCGCGTAAATCTACACCTGGTTGAAACAGAAACATGGGATTAATTTCCTCTTCCACCGCAATCTCGGCATTCTCAACCACAACGGCTTCTCCAGCCGCATCGCCAAATCCTGCTGCGTTTGGTTGACTCACTTCGTTGGTGGCAGAAATGGTCACTGAGAGAGACCCCTGGGTAACGGCTGCTGCCGTTACTTTAACTGTACGACTAATTACCACGGTGCCCGTGCGCGAGTTAACTACCACTCGAGCTTTGGGTTCACCTGGCACCACATCTAAGTTTTCAATCATAGATACAAAGCTGACACGCGATGCCATATCCTGAGGCGCTCGGACTGCTACTGAACGCGCGTCTATTGCACTGGCAGTACCTTCTCCGAAATTCTCGTTGATCGCTTCTGCAATAGCACTAATGGTCGTGAAATCGCCTTGATGCGCATTAAGGACTACATGCTCTGAAGTACCAAAGGGTGTGTTTACTGCTCTTTCCACTAACGCACCATTGGGCACTCTACCGGTGGTTGGAACACCAATGCTTACTTCCGAACCCGCTGCGTCAACTTCTACCCCGGTAGTTGTAAGCGAACCTTGAGCGAGTGCATAGATTTCCCCGTCAGCGCCGCGAAGTTCTGTCAAAATCAAATTTCCGCCGCGCAAACTCGAAGCAAGGCCTATTGTCGCTACACTAACGTCAATTGTCTGGCCTGGTTTAGCAAAAGGTGGCAGCGTTGCGGTAACCAGAACGGAAGCAACGTTATCTAGCTTAGTTTTGTCGTAAGCAAGGCTAGTTGCGCCACGTGAAAATAGGTCGTAGTTAGACACTGGTCCATCGACAGCGACTCCCAATTTGTCTAATACGGTTTTAAGGCTTTGTGCGGTAAACGAGATCTTGTCTCGGTCACCTGTACCAGCCAGGCCCACAACTAAACCGTAACCTATCAATTGGTTGGAGCGCGCTCCGGCCACCGAGGTTAAGTCTTTAATACGATCAGCATACACTGGTGCAGCTATAAGGCTGCTGATAAGCCAAGTGAGAAAGAAGAATTTTTTCATAATTAGAACGGCCATATTTTGTTCAGCGCACTGGTACCCCAAGGCACCTTGGCTACAGATGCGAGGTTACCGGCACCCTGATAGGAAATCTGTGCATTGGCTAGGCGCGATGACAAGACCGTGTTGTCTGGTTGAATATCACTTAACGAGACAACGCCAACAAGGCGAATTGTCTCACTGCCTTCGCTTAGGGTAAGGCGTTTTTGGCCCTGAACTACAACACTATTGTTTGGTAGCACTTGGACGACAGTCGCCGCTACTGCGCCATTAAGGGACGCTGCTTGATTGGCTGTGCCAGATCCTTTTGAGTTGGTTGTTAAATCACCAAAAGGTGTAGCTTTCAAGATTTTCTTGGTCAGTGAAGAATCTAAGGTAAAAGCGCCTTGCAGTGCTTGCAATGGACTATTAGATCCTTCTCTTACCGTCTCAACACCACTTTGTCTTTGCGCTTGAGTAGACTCTGTCAAAACTACCGTAATAATGTCGCCAACCTGATAATTCTTCTTGTAACCAAAGCGTGCACTAGCGCCATTATCATTAAAGATAGAACCCGTGACAGAAACCGGTCTGACAGGTACTAACGGCGTAACAGGTTCAAACGCAGCATCTTGTATTAGTGCGGGTACACCCTGTGAAACACAGGCGGAGCAGGTGGCCATCACCGCTGCTGCGCTCAAGAGCTTTTGTAATGATCTAAAAATTAGCATCATCGACCTCTATAGATTCTGGTTAAGGAAGCGCAGCATGGAATCCACGGCGGAAATTGCCTTGGAATTTACTTCGTAAGCGCGCTGGGTTTCGATCATGTTAACTAGCTCTTCCACTACGTTGACATTTGAAGCCTCTAACATGCCTTGGGCAATCTCGCCCGAACCCTGTTCACCTGGAGCACCAACTAATGGTGGTCCGCTAGCCTGAGTTTCACGAAATAGGTTACGTCCCAGTGATTCAAGACCCGCAGCATTTACAAATCTGGCAATCTGAATCTGGCCGAGCTGCTGATTACCACCGCCGTTAGCTAGTTCAACACTCACGGTGCCGTCAGCGCCTACGGAAATTGACGCAGCTTCCTGGGGAATTGCGATCTGTGGCTGTAATAAGTAACCCGCCGAGTTCACCAGCTCTCCTTCTTGCGAAAGCTTGAAGCTACCATCGCGGGTGTAGGCCAAAGTGCCGTCAGGCTGAAGAATCTGAAATAGCCCTGGTCCTTCTATGGCTAGATCAAGAGAATTTTCTGTGGCAATCATGTTGCCTTGACCCTGCATTTTTTCGGTAGCGACAATACGCGTGCCAGTACCCAGCATGAAGCCAGTCGGTGCGAAGTTGTCGGCGCCTGTTTGACCACCAGCTTGTCTAATATTCTGATAAAGCAAGTCTTCAAAAACTGCGCGGTCACGCTTAAAACCATTGGTATTAACGTTGGCTAGGTTATTTGAGATAACACTCATGCGTGTTTGCTGAGCATTTAGTCCTGTTTTGGCAACCCAAAGAGAAGCATCCATATTCTTATTCCTAAACTACTGAGCTTATGCCAGTCGCATTAATGTATTGTTAGAATCGCCGAGATCGCCGAGTTCTTTGACCAGTTTCATTTTCATTTCGAAAGAGCGTGTGCCGTTGATCATATCGACCATTACGTCCATTGCGTTCGCAGAGCTGCCTTCGAGCTGGCCACTAGAAACAGAGACCTCTTCAGGACCCGATTGAAAATCTCCAGGCGCCTGACCACGCACTTTAAAGAGACCGTCTTTCATTTTTTCTAAATCAACCGCACTGCTGTCTCGCAGCATTAATCGCGCTATTTCCACAGTCGCGGTAGTCTCATCATTCGGATCAATAGCGTAAATTACGCCTTCGTCTGAAATACTAAGTAGTTGATCTTGAGGTACTGCAATAGCGCCACCACCATCATTAAGGACTAATTGCCCAGTAGTTAACGCAAGGTCACCATTTTGGTTAGGTCTTATATCTCCGCGACGGGTAAATGCCGTTTGGCCTTCGTCGTTACTCACACCTAAAACCGTGGAGCCGTTCATAAAGATATCCATATCATTACCGGTTGCAATTCTGCTTCCTGGTGTTAGATCGACAATACCTTGCGCAGCATTACCGGCTAAGAAACGAGTTTTATACCCGTCGCCGTCTACCCGGTAAGATTGCAGTGCCATTTGGTAAGCTTTCTTAAAACCAAATGTCGAAACGTTTGCAAGTTCATGCACAGAGTTTGTTTCTTGCATGCGTTGAGAGTTAATCGACGCAACTGCTGTATATATACCTTTATCCATGAGTGATTAACCTACGATCGGATATTGATAATTGCTGAGGTCAATGCTGATGATGTTTCAATCGCCTTAGCATTGGCTTGGAAGTTTCGTTGTGCTGTGATTAGACCTACGAGTTCTGTTGTCAGGTCTACGTTTGATCGCTCCCTTGCACCCGCTCTAATCGTTCCGAATCCAGCAGTACCGGCTTCACCGAATGTCGCCGCACCAGATTTTGCGGATGATAGGTAGGAACTGTCTCCGTTTTGGCGCAGTCCTTCGTTACTTGGAAAGGTCACTAAGACAATCTTACCAAGTGAGTCCTGAGAACCATTTGAATAACTGGCTACAACCAAACCGTCGTCACCAATGTCTACGCCGACCAAGTCACCCTCAGGGGAACCGTCTTGAGATTGGGACTTAACTGCGAACGCTTGCGAAAACTGCGTAGTACCCGTGTAATCAATGGTCAGGTTCAATGCGCCACGACCACCGGCCAGGAACACTGTATCCAATTGGGCGCCACCAGAAGGCGACACTAAGTTACCTGATGTATCGAATGTTAATTCGCCCTTATCGAGGAAAATTGGTGACCATTCCGGCAACGTTGAAAACCCGTCGGCGCTAGCTGTTTCAACACCAAACTCATCGATATATTTTTGTACAGCAACGTTATTCACAACGTCTGCGGATTGAGAAGGCTTGATCCAAGTTGTGGTTGTACCACGACCAGAGCCTATGTTTGCTAACCCCCAGGTTGCACTACCAGATACTTTAATAAATGAGTCCGTGCCGGTACTGCCTGTGGTGAAAACAAGACCATTGGTATCAGCGTCGTATTTTACCTTTACGCCAGAGACTGTGCTGCCGGTGTCAGAAGCAAGCTTATTAATGCCTTTTTCCAGTTCAACGATAAAGCTGTCCAGTGTATAGCCAGCGCCAGTGGGTAGTACGAGAGTGCCTTTTACATCATCGACGGATACTACGAAGGTATTGTTAGATGCATCAACGGAGAAGTTATTATTTACGTTTACCGCAATACCAGAACCTTTGGTAATCGCTGGTAGAGACGCTACACCGCGCAAGGCCGATTCTGACGGTGTTATCGAGTATTTGGAGTCTGCAGCGCCAGTTACTTCAAAGCCCATAAAAGTGGCAAAATCTAGCTGCGCAGTCTTGTCCACTACACCATCACCGTCTGTGTCTGTACCTGTAGGGACACCGGTAACAGCGTTATAGGAGGGTACGGAAAAATCTACGGATACTTCAGACACATCACCTGTTGAACCTGAAGAGAAAGAAAACGTTTGCTTAGCGCCATCGTAAGCCACTTTAATACCGTAGCGTTGTTCATTGGCTACGCGCTGTAGTTCGCCGTTAGGCGTTACGGTTTGTCCATAAAAACCTTGGGCGTCGATAGCTACAGCAGTAGGCGCTGCCCCAAACAAATTATTTGTAGAGGCTGCATCTACGGTCATGGTATCTGCAGATGATACGGGCAAAAACTTGAAGCTTCTTTGCGCTGTATCGTAGGACACAGTTACCTTATTTGCGCCCAATACAGTGTTAACCCGAGCTTGTACATCATCGACAATTTGTTTGGTAGTCGCTGTAATTTGACTAGCACCGGTGTTAAAGGTTGTACCCAAATCAATTGCAGCTACAGTGGTCGCTCCGCCAGAAGTAAAGTTAAGGTTGAAAGTTCTGTTACTGGCGGTGGTCAAATCAAAGTAGCGTTCATCGCCAAACTTTACGTTAAGTTGGTTCTGCATGATCGAGGCAAGTTCAACACCAGTAACAGATCTATTCTGTGCTTTCAGGTCTGAGAGATCGATGGTTACTGGATTGCCAGAATTATCGACATCAACGGCCATAAAGTTGGCAAGGTTCTCTGCAGTGAACGCGGAGGAATTAAAATTAAAACCCTGGTCCGCTGTTAAATCGTTAGGTAGCTTAGAGCCCTCAATTGTCGCTGGGACTGATGTACGCACATCTGTTAAATCGTCCAATGAAAATTTCTGGGTCTTTCTGTTAACCAGCAAATCTTCCACTTCAGAGAAAGGTTTAAGCACACCATATTTGTTTACATATAGCGCCTCATCATTGCTATTTGTCGCTTGCTGCAGCGCCGGATTCACCTGATCGTCGCCAACAAAAACGTAGGTTTGGTATTTGTTGGTTGGCGAGTTAGCTGTCGCGTTCGCTGTCTTTACATAATAAATTGTCGCTAGGTAAGAGTTACCTCCGCTGTCGTACACACTTAACGCCGTAGACTTGTTGTATGTATTTGGATTATTTCGATTGAAAGGTACGTCGATAACCCCGGCATCTGACGGCAAGTTCAAAGCCAATTCAATAAGAGATGTTTCTGTTGCTTGTCCTGAGGTGGATACCGGAATTGCAAGTCGGCTAAGTTTTTCCAAATCCGCTTTACCGGAGGAGTCAACTGCAGCTGCTAACAATGCTTGCCCAGAAGAGTTAACGACGTTGAACTGTTCGTTCAAGACAAAGCTACCGTTTCTGGTAAAAATATCTGTCAGTCCATCAGCCGACTTTAGTGGGAAGAAACCTTCCCCAGAGATCGCAAGGTCCAAAGTGTTAGAGGAGAATTCTACGTTACCTTGGCTAAACTCTTGACGTACTTCTTTCAAAGATACGCCCTGACCAACTACCGACGTGGACTTCTGCAGGGGCGAGGTGGCGAAGATGTCACCAAATGAAGCCCGTGATTTCTTAAATCCACTGGTACCAACGTTCGCGATATTGTTACTTGTCAGCGCCAATTCGGTGGTCGCAGCTTTAAGTCCTGTGAGAGATGTATAAAACGACATTTACTATGCTCCAATAAAATAGTTGTGAGTTGTTACTCAGAAATTCTGGTGACTTCGGAAAGCGCCATTGTTTGGCCGTCACTAATCTCGACAAGTACCTGTCCGAGGTCGTCATTCCATGACACTCCTTTGACTTTGGTCTCACCAAGTACAGGCACTACCCTTGTGTCATCACCTTTGCGAGCTTGCGCGCTAAAGAAGTATTCACCTGCAGGAGCAGCTTCGCCGGCAAAGTTGCCGCCGTTCCAAGCGAAGGAAACCTCACCTGCAAGCTGCGGACCTAAATCCATAGAATTCACTACTTGGCCGGTTTTAGCGTCGATCACACTCAATGTGAGTTCATCGGCAGTGTCAGTTAAGTTGGCAAAACCGCTCTTAACCTGACCGCCACCCTGTGTAATGGTCGCTCCATTAACGAATACGCTCTTACCAATAAGGGAAGCGCCTCGCATGATCTTTTCACCTGACTGGGAGCTTACAAATTGATCCAGCGAATCCGACATCTTGGTAGTTGCTTCTAGGCTTGAAAATTGCGCAAGCTGGGCAACAAATGCCTCGTTCTTCATAGGGTCCAATGGATTTTGATTTTGTAGTTGAGCTGTAAACAGCTTCAAAAACGCACTTCTATCCAGATCTTCTTCTACCGGTGCCGCAGCAGCGGCGCGAAGATCTGCAGAAGTACGAATACCGGATATACTTAGTTCACTCATCTACTCGTCCTATTTCTTTAGCATTTCTACCGTGCGCATCATTAGCTGCTTCGCGGTATTCATTGCTTCAATGTTGCTTTCAAACGAACGCGCGGCAGCGGTCATTTCTACTAATTCATTCATTGGGTTTACATTCGAAGAGTAGATGTAACCGTTCTCATCAGCCTGAGGATGATTAGGCTCATAAGTTGCTGGCGTTGTGCTTTCGTCTTCGATTATTTTCTGTACACGAACTCCACCTTCAGACTCTCCGCGCCGAGTGTTTACTTCTGAGGCCAAAATGGTTTCGAAGACTGGTCGCTTGGCTTTATAGGCCGTTTCATTGCTATTGCCTGAAACCTCAGCGTTGGCAATGTTCGAAACAGCTAGGTTCATGCGGATGACTTGTGCGTCCATTGCACCGCCAGCTACACCTAAAATATTGTCTAAACTCATAGCTCTTGCTCCTTAGAAGTTCTATCTACTACCCGCGTAGAAGTTCCATAACCAGCTGATTCATCTGGTTGGCTTGCGCCAACATAGATGTGCCTGCTTGCTGGAGAACCTGATTTTTCGCTAGTCGAGCAGACTCTAATGCAAAGTCAGCGTCCAATAGCCGTGAGCGAGAGTCGGCTGTTTTTTCTGCGATATTCATTAAATTTGAGATTGTATGTTCCATGCGATTTTCGATAGCACCAAGGTCAGAGCGCATCTGAGCAACTTTGTCCAAGGCGGCATCGATTATCGAAATTGCGTCACTAGCGCCTGCTTCTGTGCTTATCTTGACCTGAGTTAGGTCAACCAAGGCGGCTGTCTGTGAGCCTGCAGCGAAATACGCAGTGTTACCTGCCGAGTTTGCAGCCTGCTCGACAGAAAAAGAGTTAGCAGAAACAAATTTTAGAGTGCCTGAGACACGCGTAGCGTCCATTGCAACGCCGGCAACTCCAGCTGTTGCAACAATAGCTTCATCTGTAATAGCGGCATCTGCTACTAGCTTCGGCTCTTCTGCAGTTTGGATCACCCCGGGTTCACGGGCGGTAAACGTGACTGTTGTTCCTGAAATGGCGATATCGTATTTGAAGTTAGCGTATCCCTCAGCCGCTCTAAAGCCTGCCTGGAGGGTGGCGTCCGTAGCACTGGCTCCTTGATCAAAGCTCAAGGTAGTAGTTCCATCTGTCATTGTGTGCGTTAAGCTTGAGTAATTCGCTACAACACCGGTATCTTGGGTAAATGTCGCGAGTGTATTCGTGCTTGTCGCACCTTCACCGAGTCTTATCGGCTGTCCGACGACATTACTAACTAAACCGTCCTCACCCAGTTTCTCAACAACTAGGTCGACAAATTCGGCGCCAGTCTTGGTATTTTCAATAGTGATGTCATCACCGTCCGCATCAAAGAGAACTACTTTATTGTTCTCAACTTTAGCGGTGACCCCAGAGGAGCCGGAGATGCGATTTACTGCGTCTACAGCATCGCCAACGTCAGTATTCGAAATAATAAAGTTGCCTGTTTGATAACCATTAATCTTGATGTTGTATGTGCGGGCTGTGGTGTCCCCTGACGACAACGCTGCATAAGTCTTGGCATAAGCTTTTACACCTGTTTCAGCGGTCAGTAGGTTCACTTTTTCTGCCACTTCTTTTGAGGTGTCTTCGGTAGAGGACTCTACGACCTTAGATCCAAGGTAACCAAAAATTTCAATATCTTCGGCAATGGTCAAAGGATTATTCGGGGGAGTGGCTCCCGGGGTTTCTGGATTCACACCGTTACCAACAAGCGTATGCGCGCCAATTTGTTTTGCAGCGATTGAGTCAACGGAGAACGTAATATGCTCTCCTTCCTCAATACCAACTTGAAGTTGCTTGTTAATAAACGTGCCATCTAAAATAAGAGATCCGTTGTAGCGAGTGTTCGCAGAGATTCTTGTAACTTCCTGAATCAGTAAGTTCACTTCGTCCTGCAGATATGTTCTGTCTGATGCGCTATTGGTTCCGTTTGCAGCTTGAATGGATAGTTCACGCATTCTTTGCAGCATGTCCGACACCTCAGCAATGGCACCCTCGATAGATTTGGTCATTGCTATACCATCGTTGGAGTTCTTGATAGCCATATTCAGGCCTTGGATCTGAGCTGTCATACGCTGAGACATCGCCAAGCCCGCTGCATCGTCAGATGCACTATTGATCTTTGATCCAGTAGAAAGTCGTTCCATTGCAGTGGTCAACTCATTTTGAGAACCTGCGATGGCGCGTTGAGCCGTTAATGACGGTACATTCGTGTTAATTAGTAATGACATTTTCCTAACCTACTTGTTTAAATATTTTTTATTCGCCGCGAAGCGCTCGTTTAATTCCGCCAATTCTGTTTTCCAGAAATTGCAATGTTGCTGTATATCGCGCTGATTCCTTACCAAACTGTGCTTGCTGATAGTTCAATTCAACAGTGTTGCCATCTGCAGCAGGGTTGTTTGGTACGCGATAGACCAAACCGTTTCTAGATCCACCCATGTGATCTATATGCGACTCGTGAGTGCGCCGCGTCGACATCGCACGTTCGTTATCCATCAATGCTTTAAAATCAACATCCTTTGCTTTGTAGTTAGGAGTGTCTGCATTAGCAATGTTTTCGCCCAAAAGGCTAAGGCGCCGTTGACGCACCCCAATTGCTGTTTCATGCACACCAAAAACGTTATCTAAAATATTCATCTAACTTTTTCGTCCCATCTAAAAAGAAAATTCAATCTTTCCTAAAGTTTTACAACTTACGTTCGACTTATAAGATGAGGGTTAACTCCGCCATCTTTCGTCACACTTCTGACAAAGCAATTGCTGTGCCAACTTTTTGATTTCCTTCATACACGCCTTTTTTCGCCTGTTTTGCTGGGTTTGCCGTTAAAGCGGCTATTTTTCACCGGTCACAGCTGTCCGCATTCGGACGAAATTTGCCGACTGTCAGAAACTCGTCACGCCATAGCCGTAGAGAAATTGACTACTACAGTCTCTTTAAGTGAGAGCCGTTATAAGGAAACGGATTTTTTGAGGTAAAATTTTTGCAAAGAGAACTCCACTGGGACTGGGTCAGCTGGGGGAAACTGCATGTATCCCTGCGCTATTTCATAATTAGTTGGCCAACAATTACTGGTTCAAAAAAGGCTGGCACCTTCATTGCATAGCTTCATTGCATGTAGAAAGAAAAAGCCGAAAACGGAATTGGTAGCAATGATCATCGCAAAACAGACAGTCGTTAAAACTTACAAGCACGGACCCCGGGCAAAATTAACAATGCGGTCCTTAACCAGTGTTGCTCTTGCTCTGGCCGGTATCACTCTATCGTCGAATAATTTCGCAACGCCAACAGATAACTCAGGTGCAATAGCGAACCTTGGTGAGCAAATTGATAGCTGGTCAAAAGATCAGTTCGGCGCGCCAGATGTTTACTCTTTTTCCATACAAGACCGGCGCCTGAAAGTACCCCAGTGCGCAAAGTTCACTTTCTCTACGAGCACTTCGTTGACCAAGCCCAGATCTGCATTCATGGTGAAAGCCAGCTGTTTAGATAATGACTGGTCACGGTTTATCCGGGCCAAAGCCACCGCAAAATTGTCAACAGAAGTAGCTCTTGTCAGCGTTCTGACACCGAACAAGATTATTGAGGCAGGTAAAAGGGTAACCGCTCAAGATATTGAGGTTACGCAACTTCCCCCTAACCGCACCCCACAGGGATCGATAAATTCCCTTAAGCCGTCTGCGCAATGGTTCTCTCTGCGGACAATGCGCCCCGGCCACATTATTACTAGAAACGACCTAGCAGAGCCAAGAGAGGTTTTAGTGGTGACAAGAGCATTGCCAGCTGGAACGTTGCTCACAGCAAAAGCCGTTAGGATTGAACAGCGGGCCGCGAACGTTCCTAGGGACGCGCTTACCTCTACAGCCAACCTTGCGAACTTGGCAGCCAGCAAATTACTTCACCCAGGCGATATTTTGCGCAAACGAGATTTGACCAAAGGCAAATTGATTAGACGAGGCGAAAAGGTTGCCCTTCTTTCACAGGGCTTAAGTTATGCAATTTCTTCCGAAGTCGTGGCTTTAGAAGACGGTTTTTTGGGCGAACAAGTGCGTTTACTGAACACCGAGAGTCAACGCAGAGTTTCGGCAATTGTTACAGGCCCAAGCAGGGCCAAAACTTTGGCGACAAAATGGTAGGTAAATTCTCTAAACAATTGATTAAACAGGGTAAAATGGCTAAAGTTTTGCGACTTTGTGTCGATTGCCTTCTTATATAGATTTAATACGCTTATTCAGGAGCGAAACATGGTTGATAGTATAAATTCATCAAATAGTGCTGGGGTTGCTGCAAACAGAGCAGCGAAAACCACCGCACAACCGACTGCTGACACAAATGCAAGTGTTGCCAATGCCAGTGAACCTTCCGCCAGCGTAGAGGTTACTTTGAGTAGCGAGATTCGTGCCGGAGAAGGAACTGCTAGTTTCGATGAGGCTAAAGTACAAGAAATGCGCCAAGCCATTGAGTCCGGCAATTTCCCCCTCGACGCTCGCCGAATTGCTGAGAACTTTGCAGAACTAGAACGGTTAATCTAGAAAACTGATTAAATGTCTAATGTAGAGGCCATAACCGACGTCATTGCTGTCGGCACCCTTCTAAAAAACACTTTAGAAGAGGAATTTATTGCGCTATCAGAAAAAAATCTCGAGCACCTGGAAAGCGTGCAGATCAAAAAAGTAGAACTACTCCAGCAGTTGGAGGGTACTTGGCCGAGTGGCGACGCTGAAGCATTCGCTGCCGATGAACCCTTATGGAACGAGGCCAGAACCTTAATCAGCGAATGTAAAGAAGCGCATATTCGCAACGACCTTTTACTTAAGCGCCAGCTTGAAGTGGTAAGGACTGTGCTAGCGTCCCTAACCAAGAGAAGTACTGACAACTCAAGCAACCTCTACGACAAAATGGGCAAAATGAAGCGCAAGCGACAGCCCCTGTACTAGTTCTTTATCACTCTTGAGTTTCGGGCACCTTGCCTTTCAACCAATAAGCCCACGACAGTACTGTAGCCACCGATTGATACACCTCTTCAGGCACTTCTTGCTCCAATTTCAAATAAGATAAAGTTTCGGCCAGCACTGGGTCTTCAGCCACGTGAATATCATGGCGCTTAGCGATTTCAATAATTTGCCATGCTAAAGCACCCTTACCTTTGGCTTTTACAATTGGCGCTCGCACTTGGTCATACATTAGGGCCACTGCTTTCTTTTCGCTGTGGTTACCGTCTATAAACACACTGTCGCCCTGTCTAGGGTTGTTCCAGCCGTTTTTATCATTAGATTTATGCATCAATGTTGAGCCCCACACGTTGCTCTGGCACATCATCGGTAATCGGAATTCTCGATGTTGGAAAAATGCTCAAAGTCACCAGCGTCACACCATGTTCGCGCAGCCGCGCAACGAGTTCTTCTCGATTAGCTTGAGCAATAGTAAACAGCTCTGCGGAAGGCAGCCAAATGCGCACCTCTATCTGCTTGGAAGCGTCCACCCTAATATTCGCTGACATTGAAGTTTGAGCATCAATACCGGCCTCCAAATCCACCGACCAGGTCTTTTGCATTGAGCTTTCAGCAATCCCATTTGCACCGTCTTGGCTTAGGCGAATATACACGGGCCATTGATCAGCAAAGGGAATTACCCAAGACAAAGACGTTTTGCCCGCCACTTGCTGAGCCAAACTTTCAATTTGACGAGCTTCTAGCTCGTCTATGGCTCCGGACAATAGAGTGGTATCTAGTTGACGGCCCTGAAAGAGTGCACGCAAACCGATAAGCGCAGATTTAATACCTTGGTTTGCCGGTGCCATACCGGTGTGTCTGATTTCACTTTCGGTGAATAGACCAAAATTCTCCATTGACCGGCGAATAATCGGTGCCGTAATTTCACGCGAATTTAGCAAAAGGTTTTGCAGCGACTGTCCGACAACACTAGTCGTTGTAGAACCTAAAATCTGAGTCAGTGAACCAGGCGAAAACAACCGGCCTAAATGTAACCCACCAGCATGGCCCAATAGTCGTCCAAATCGGGCATCTGCATCGCCTCTAGGGTTAAGTTTATTCCCACTACTTGGGTCAACTAAACTCAAGAGCACACTGCCATTCACTACACTAACCAAAAAAGCCGCTGGCCCCTGAGGTAGATTCAACCGCGCGGGTATTTGTAGTTGCTGGTTACCAACTAGCAATAGGTTACCTTCTGGGCGCTGGGCAACCACAGCATTGATTACCTGGCCTTCTCTGAGCCCTAATACGCGAGCTTGCTCCGGATTGATGCGCATGCCGGCAGCTGCGCCTTCAACATATACAATATTTGGTCGCATCGAGAGGTTCATGGGTTCTGCGGTCAACATTTTCCTGTCTCCACTGTGATTATTTGCAACAAAGCCCGGGGCAGGCGCGGGCTGCAAAAAGTAGTTACTGCCCCGTCGCTCAACTACCAGGGCAACGGGGGGCTGAGATAACACAACGCCTTTGGGCAGCCTAAATTGGTTGGTACCTACTTCAATCCGCGTACTCGTTCCCGCGTTGATGACTTTGGCGTGAATATTGGAGCCCTGCTGGTTGAGTACCTGTTTAGCTTGGTTAGGACTTATCGGAATACCCGGCTGACTTATTGGACTCGGCCGTATTGGTTCTAAACTCAGCTTTGGGTTACTTGGGGCCGAGTCATATGCTGGCACTAAGAAGTATTTACTTCCTCCCATTTGGCTCACTAGTTTTAACGGCACCGGCGGTTGCGCGCTCACTAATGGCGGCGCTAGTGGCAAGGACCCCGCGGGTAGTTTTAGCTCGCTTCCTTCTGCACGGTGTATGACTACGCCGGAGATCAACAAGCCCGAGCGCAAACCCAGTTGAGTGACCTGACTTTGACTCAAGCGCATAAACGATTTGTCCCTTTGCTGACCCAATTGTTCTTGAGGCAAAGTTGTATTCACGCCTAATAGCGTGGGACTTGGCAGAGGTGGTTTAGGTACTTGGGTTGCTAACGTAAACTGTCCGCGATTAAACGTAACGGCTAACTCAATAGATTGCGCAGGAATTCCACTGCGCTCAGCCAAGGCAACAACATTTGCGCCAATGCGCAATGTAGCGCCGTCGGCAGTTTGCCGAATGGTTGCTTGCACGACTTGTCCCGCAACTAAGTTCAATTGCCGACCTTGTTGCAAGGTCAGTTGAATAACTTGTTGGGCAGGTTTACTCACCCCTTGGGTCGACGTTGTCACCGGCACCTGTGTTTTCTGCTGGGCTTTGGGTTCAACTAGTGTAAGTACTTGCTGACCGTCTACTGACTTAACTTGTAGTGTCAATGGCTGAGCAGGCAAGCTAACTCGTGCAGGAAGCGGCAACTGTTGGTCGCGGACAAGTAGTACACGGGCATTGTCTTTGATAACAACTTCGCCTGGCACAATTTGCCCGGGCTGAAGGTTTAGCAGTCGGGCTTGAGGCTGAGGAATACGCACCTGTGTACTGGCTAGATCAGTAGGAAGCCCAGCCGTTATTGGTGATGTGGATAAAGGTGCGTGATTAAGCAAAGAAATCTCTCAAGGATATTGAATCCAACCTTCGTATGGATCTATACCCGCGGCTTTAGCTTTGTTGGGATCTATATCTTTGAAAATCACCTTCTTGATGTCGTCAACATCTGGCACCTTAAGCCGTTTGTTGGCTAACATCCAATTAGGGTTGGAGCGTTTAAACGCACTCGGGTTAGCTCGAACAAAGGCGCGGCGTAAAATGGAAGGGCGGATGCTGGAGTTGCCGGATGTCTGCTTAATGATCTTATCTAAATAGTCCCCAGGCTTTACAAGGTAGGTGCCATCCTCAGCGAGAATTGCTTGCTTGGTGTTTTTATCGGCAGCTCTAGTTGCTTCTATTGCTGCTTCTAAGTCTTTAATGAGCCGCGCTAATGCAGCATCAAGTTCCGCAACATCAATTTCTTCAACAGGTTCGTCAGGACTCGCTAAAACAAGCTCGACCTCTGGCTCCACTGCAACACAACCTGAAAACAGCACCAATACTGTAAACACAGCAAGAGTGTTGCGTATGGACATAGATAAAGCCGTCATAGAATTTCCTAATGTTCTTCTGCGCACACTCAAGGTGCTAATGCCGCCAATGGAATAGCGATCATATTGTCATATGTACGCGGTTTTGGCCCGGCATACAGATCAATACTCGCAGTATGTTTGTTTAACGCTGTGATTTGGGCTAAACCAATTGCGCCCAACGCACGCTCTAACCCCTGTCGTTGAGCCAGTGCACTACTAGGCATAATTAAAAATTTCTGCCCTTCAAAAAGCCCCACATCTTCACCTGCCATAAGTAGGCCGCCGTCAGGTCTATGCACTAAAACAATTGCGGCCCCCGTATCACAACGAATACTGGCGCCCAATGCTACTATGGCCTGAGACGACCATTCAGTTAGTTCAGCCACCGCTGACTTTGGTAACTCAAGCCAAGCCTTTTGCGCTCGCTTATCTGCCGCGCCAGACCTTACGAGCATAGACCCCGAACGGCTGAATTGGACACCGAGGGTCGATTGCGCAATAACTTCAACATCAAGCCGGATAGGACCGCGGGATGATTTAGTAACCCAAAATCGATCTAGTACTTTGCTTTCAGATCGCCCGGAAATCCGGATTGTTACTTCTAGGTCGGGCGTTACCTGCTCGCCCAACACCATATATTGTAAGTAGTCGGTACCAGCAGAGGTGCCAAGTGGAGCTGATTCTATCAATGTTGTATCTTGCAGTGCTCCAAAACGCGTTGCCTGAATTATTTCTTCGCGGATTAACCTGGCACTGTCAGCAGCTAAATTAGCAATACTAGGACCCGTTGAATTCACCGGTTGCATAGTTACCTTGAGCCGCTGTCGTCGAACTCCGGGACGCGAGCAACTTTGTTCCAGATTAGCGTTTGAAGCGGCCGCAGTATCACTTTCTACAAGCCGCGTTCCCTTTAAACCAAAACGATTGATATACGGTTGGGGTCGTAGCTTCTCCAACTGCAGATTGCTAAACAGCAACACATCTTCGTTTAGCGCACCTACATCGTCGGTCCAACTGGTTGCGGCTACTCTGGCATTACGCTCCAAGGCATAGTCCAGAACAGATTGCTTGAGAATACTTAACTGCTCATCGCTATCGATTTGATTGAGCGATGGTGCGCCAGCATATCGATCCGCGGCGTGAGCTAGGTTGGTACCTTCGGCGCTAGCTGGAAGAGTCACCAACATTAGCCCTAGACCCATAGCCTGCAATATCATCGCTTTAGCTTTTGCACTAGATATGGGATGGGTAGCCTGCGCTTTCTTTTGCATCCCAAGCATCTTTATCTACCTGGACTAGTAGAACTTTTATTGGCGTTTGAGACCTGCAGGTAGTTACGCACTAATTCGTTGATTGTTTCCTGACCTAAGGAAAGTTTTGTTTCATAGGTTTCGCCACCGATAGGCGTAATGCTGACCAACTTAGCACCATAGATGACCCCCTCAACTCTGCTACGCATTTGATCTTGGGTAATAGACATATCCACCATAGTGCCCGTAGCGTTGATGTACTGACCATAAACTTGTTCGGTCAACGAGCGGTAAGCGTCTAGTTTGGAGGCTTTAATCGCCATCAACCTCTTTTGTGCTGGCGTATCTCCATGTTGAGACGAGATAACTGCGTAACCGGTGGCAACGATGCCTTCACCTTGTGTCATGCCATAGGTGTCCTGATTGCGCTCTTGGCTAGCACAACCCACAAAGACGAATACCAGACCGGTAATCCACAGCCATTGGCGGAGTTGCCTGGGCAATGAACTAGGATTTACTTTGCCTAAACCTTGTGAATACATCTTGAACTCTATGTTGTTTTTCTTACCTAACATCAGTCGGTCAAATATCAGTTTTCTTGAATAATTCGCGGAAAGTTGACGAAACCAACGTAGTAGGCACGGTTCCTGCATTTCTAGCATGTGGATGCGGTACATCCGCTTAGATTTACGATAAATCACTATTTTTCGTCAATATTTTTAGCATAGAGCAAGGTTTTTTAACGAAATGGCATCTAGTTCTCTTACATTGTCAGATCTCCGACAGCTGTCTATGGACATTCCGTGGCAGTCACTGGCTATGCCTGTGGTAATTGTGTGGATTTTGACCATGCTGATTTTGCCACTTCCGCCGTTCATGCTAGACATTTTCTTTACTTTGAATATCCTCTTGGCGCTGCTCATCATTATGGTGGCGCTCAATACATCATCAACACTGGAATTCTCTTCTTTTCCAACCATCATTCTGTTCGCAACCATGCTGCGCTTGGGTCTAAACGTTGCTTCTACCCGAGTAGTTCTCTTAGAGGGACACCAAGGTGGCGACGCAGCGGGACAGGTTATTGCTGCATTTGGCGAATTTGTCATCGGCGGTAACTACGTAGTTGGTTTCATCGTTTTCGCAATTCTTATGATTATCAATTTTATTGTAATCACCAAGGGTGCTGGCCGGGTCTCAGAAGTAATCGCTCGTTTCACATTAGACGCACTGCCGGGTAAGCAAATGGCTATTGATGCGGATTTGAACGCTGGTGTTATAGACCAAGATGAAGCCAGACAGCGCCGCTCGGAAGTTTCTCAAGAATCCGACTTTTTTGGTTCAATGGACGGAGCTTCCAAGTTCGTTCGTGGTGATGCTATTGCTGGTTTACTTATTCTTATTATCAACTTGGTTGGCGGCTTGGGTATTGGCTTGTTGCAATACGATTTGTCCTTAGCAGACGCTGCCAAAAATTACGTTCTGCTGACCATTGGTGACGGCTTGGTTGCACAGCTTCCGGCGATTATTCTTTCGTTAGCAACAGCGATTATCGTCACCCGGGTTGCCACTTCTGAATCTTCTCCTGAGCAAGCTGGTAAACAGCTAGCCAACCCTTTAGCATTTTTTATAGCCGGTGGCATTTTGACCTTTATGGGCATTATTCCAGGGATGCCGAACTTGGTCTTTTTGTCCTTGGGTATTGGCTCGCTAGGCCTGGGCTTCTATATCACCCGGCAAGAAAAGTTGGCACTAGAGTTTCCAGAGACATTCACAGAGGGTGAAGACCCCAACGCCCCACCAACCGACCCGAATCTGCTCGAACTTGATTGGGATGATGCCGGTCAGGTTGACGTTATTAGCTTAGAGTTGGGTTATGGTCTGATTCCCATGGTGGATTCAGATACGGGTGGCCGACTGCTCAATCGCCTGAAGGGTATTCGTAAGAAACTGTCTGCGGAAATGGGTTTTCTATTGCCGTCGATCAGAATTCGCGACAACTTAGACAACGCCCCAGACTCTTACCACATTGTATTAAATGGCTCCGTGCGCGGCATTGGTACGATTGCTGTCGGCAAAGAAATGGCTATTAACCCTGGCAACGTTTTGAGCGAAATCCAAGGGCAAGCAGGCAAAGACCCAGCCTTTGGGTTGGATGCTGTATGGATTGAATCCTCCGAGAGAGAGTATGCCCAAGCAGTAGGTTATACAGTAGTCGACTCTAGTACGGTCATAGCAACTCACCTGAACGCGGTGATTAAGAACAATGCCGATGAACTTATGACCTACGATGTGAGCCAGCAGCTTATAGATAAGATTGCCGAGACATCTCCCAAGCTCATTGAAGACTTTATTCCAGAGAAGTTATCTTTGGGCACCGTTGTGCGAGTACTACAAAACCTTCTACGCGAACGCGTGCCACTACGCGACATGCGCACAATTCTAGAAACATTGGCCGAAGAAAGTGGTCGCACCCAAGACGCGGGACAACTTGCCGCGCTGGTTCGGCCAAAACTAGGACGCCTGATTGTTCAAGAAATTATTGAGTCTGACGAAGAGTTGGCGGTAATGACACTTGACCCTGAACTAGAGCAGTTGATGAGCGATTTGGTCAGCCGCGCCAACAGCTATGACGAAATTGCCCTAGAGCCTTCTTTAGCAGAGACTTTTTTCAAGTCTGTACGCGACACCATTGAAGAACTGGAACAACAAGAACTACCCGCAGTATTAGTGGTTTCACCACTGCTTAGACCTTGGCTAGCGCGACTCTTACGCAGGTCTTCTAAAGATCTGACAGTACTTTGCTATACAGAAATCCCTGATGATCAGCCCATTCGCGTGGTCTCATCTATTGAAGTTAACCGACGAGAAATTGAGCAAGAGTAATTCTTGCGAGAGTAAATTATGGAACTAAAACGATTTGTAGCCGCCGATACCAAATCTGCCATGGAGCAGGTTAGGGCCAGTTGCGGCGAGGAAGCCTTAATCATTAGCACAAACCGTATCGGTAATAAGACCGAGATGATTTGCGCCGTTGAAATCGCTGAAGAAGAAATTCCTGAGCCCAGTTCGGCTGCAGCAGTGGTTAACATGCTGTCAAAGGCTGCGGCAAAATCAGAGCCACAAAAAGAAAGTGAGTTTGATACAAACGCGGCAGCGCCTGCTAACAAATTTACCAAACTTAGTAAGGATAGCTTTTCCAGCCAACTGGGTAGCGCGCTACGCTCTCCAGCCGCTGGTGCCGAGAATAGCCAGGCTGCAAGCAAATCCGAGCCCCTACAACCAACTCGCGAAGCAGAAACATCGATGACGGAAATGCGCGTGCTAATGCAAACCATTCAATCAGAGTTTTCAGATTTACGCGAAACCCTACAGCACCAATCAAATGCCAGTGCTCCTATTGATAGAGCGCGGGCAGCAATATCGTCATTTAACAGATTGATTCAAAAGCGTGGGGAAGATCAATTCCAGAATGTTTTGGAGCAAATTCAGGGCCTTAACAAACTATGCCCTGGGCAACAGCAAGACTGGCAGGGTGCGCACCTGATGCTTGGTCTACCTGGCAGTGGTAAAACTCAATGCATAATGCAAATCGCCGACAATTTGGCGCAAAATATCGCCAGTGATGAGGCAACTCAAAGTAGGCCCATCGCCCTTATCACGCTAGCGTCACCCAACGCGACGAATAGCCAAAGCGAGCACTGGCCTACACTAAGCAGGCATGCGCAAAAGCTTAATATTGCCTACTTTCATGCACCCGACGAACGGGGCCTAGTAAAGTTGCTAGAAACCTATCAAGCCACGCATACTATCTTCATTGATAGCCATGCGGACCACCTCAATAACGAGGAAGAATTACAGAGTTTAGTAAGCCAAAACGCGCTTTCACCGCATGTTTGTTTTCCCGCAGATAACTCGTTGCTTGTGCTCGAAAATTTGAGACAGCGTGCGCCATGGCTAGTATCCTCTATGGTTCTGACTCGACTAGATTTGGTACCAGACTTCGAATCGCTGATCAGCGCATTAGAAGTTGTAGGTGCCCAAGTAGACTGTGTTACTGGGTGTGCGCCCAGCGAGTGGAAACAAGAACATAGCGATTGAGAAGAAAAAGAATATGCATATCGCAGCTAATAAAATTCTGAGCTTTTACAGCAAATATGTCTGAATCATTAAATAAAACATCGGTGATAGGTATCGCTAGCGGTAAAGGTGGTGTTGGCAAAACTACGATTGCTGTCAACCTAGCCCTAGCCCTATGCAAAGAAGGTCGCAAAGTTGCATTGCTTGATGCCGACCTTGGCCTTGCTAATTCGCAAATCATTTTGGGTATCAATGCCCCATTTAACGTCAGCCATGTCTTTAGTGGCGATAAAAGTGTTGAAGAAGTGAGCGTTGCTAATGACGATGGCCTAATACTGATACCAGGCGCGTCGGGCAATGAGTCACTGGCTAATATAACCGCTATGCAGGCTAAATCTTTAGTTGAACAAGTACTCGCCACTTACACGGATTTAGATATTCTGATCATCGATTCCGCAGCCGGCTTGTCTAGCTCGAATATGAGCTTTTTAGATGCTTGTGATGGGCGACTGGTTATTTTACAAGACGAACCTGCATCTATTGCAGACGCATATGGGCTAATCAAACTAGAAAGCCGCAAAGACCGGTTAGAAACACTCTTTTTGATTCCAAATAAAGTTGGCTCTCAGGATGCCGGCCAGAACCTTTTCAATAAAATGAACCGTGTCTGTATGCAGTTTCTTGAAGAGCCGGTGAACTATTTACACTCTGTTATTAAAGACGATTTATTGTCCCAAGTTATTCGACGCAGAGAGAGCCTCCTTAACGACCACCCAAGTAGTCGAGCAGCGACAAATTTCACCGCATTCGCCAAATCTCTCTTGGCCTTACTAGAATCTACAAAATTCACCGAAAACCCTGCGGAAAAGGTTAACTAGGCGGCGGCTCCCTATGTCTGATATTGACGCGTATGCAGAGCAACAAGAAGATACTACTGTCGCTATAGGCCAGCATTACACGTTGGTAAAGCGAATTGCCTATCATCTGCGTACTCGCCTGCCTTCTAGTATCGCAACAGATGACCTTATTCAAGCGGGAATGGAAGGGCTAATACACGCGCAAAAATCCTTTGATGCTTCACGAGGCATAGAATTTGAGCTTTTTGCAAAAACTAGAATTAGGGGCGCAATGCTGGACGAAGTAAGGCGCATATCCTACTCGACCCGTTCTGCTATCACTATTAAGCGTGAACAAGATCACGCCATTAACTCTCTCAGCCGAGAACTAGGCAGACCGCCAAGGAGTGGTGAAGTCGCCAAATTTCTCGATAAAGACGTGGCAACCTATGAAAAAGAACGCATCATCGCCGAAGGTGTAGATATAGTAAGTAGTGATGCCACGCCAAATCAATTCGAGGAGTTCAATCAGGTAGAAGAAGGGCCGGACGAAAGCCTAGAAAAAGAGCAGATGATCAGAACTCTGGCGAGCTCAGTAGAGCAACTTCCAGAGAGGGCAAAATTGGTTTTGGCACTTTACTATCAAGAAGAAATGAATTTGAAGGAAATTGGCGCCATTCTTAACGTCAGTGAATCAAGAGTTAGTCAGATAATATCCGAAACCGCAAAAAAACTACGCGGTTTAATGACGTAGGCGCAATACGTGCTTTACAAAATTTACCTTGGATTTGGTAAATTGTAGGCTAGTTATTGTTACAATGTTTCAGAAGAAAAAAACCAGAGCATCGAAACATGGGTTTATTCAAAGGCATGAAAGACTCGCGCGAACGCCAAAAGGCCAAGGCCTTTTATGATACCGCGACCAGCGAGCCAAGTAACGCGAGGGATGCTAGAAAAACAAAAGCTATTCTCGGTAATAGGTGCAATGCCTTCATTGACCTGACGTTTATAGAAGGTGCAAAAAAAACCACTGCATATATTGAAGCCGCGACAAAGGCAAGAAGCGAAGGCAAACCAGCGCCGCCACAACCTTCCACCAGTGCCTATAAAGAAGTAAGAACAATGGGCGGCAAAGTTTGGGTCTATTTACCGCAGAATTATGCCAATGAAATTTTTGTTCTGGGCTCAAAGTATCAGCAAGACCTGATCGCTAAAGATAGAGTAATAGAGCTAGCTACATCAATTGCTGATGAGCTGACAGAAGCCTTGGAACTAGATCATCCGCTAAGTCCGCTAGGGTTTCTAGTCAATGAAGCCGAAGAGGAAGAGGAAGAACCCGAGGCGGATTTAGATTTGGACGACGACGAGCCGGAAGAGATCGTCGACTAGCCTATATAGAATATGAACGGGTAGAAGCTAAACTACTTACTAATTAGCCAAACACTGGCATTACAGATCTTTGCTCGGCGCACGGCAGAAAGCTTTTTGCTAAAGCGACTAAAGCCAAAAGATAACAGCTACATCGATCTAATCGATCACTGACCTATCAAAATTGTTCCATCTCGCTCTGCAACACTTGCATTAACTCGCTTACAGGCATTGATCGGCTTTTAGCGTAGCCGCGGCCCGCCCATAAGCTTTGGTACTCCGGATCATTATCTACATTAGCCTGCTTGCGAATTGGACCTGTTAGAGTGTTTTGTATGGGAAACGCAAGAGTTGGTTTATTTTCCATAAGACGGATAAATTGGTTCTCAATACCTTGCGCACGGCGGCCGGAAAAACCGCTCGTATAAACAGTATTTCTGCCTTCCTTACTTAACAACATCTGGCGATAAGTCGCGGATGTACCTGCCTCTTCACAACACAAAAATGCGGTGCCCATTTGTACTGCTGCAGCGCCCAGATCAATGGCTCCACCTATTTCTTGTCCAGTCATTAATCCACCAGCAGCCACAATAGGTAGGGTAGTAGCATCTACTAATTGCTTAACTAGATCAGCCATAGGTAACTCGCTATCACACGCTAATGGATCAAATATTCCTCTATGACCGCCTGCCTCAATACCTTGAGCGACGATAAAGTCAGCCCCTGATTTTTCAATTGCGGTTCCTTCTTCCTTATTCGTCGCACTCACTCCTACGCATATTCCTTTGCTGTGGGCGCTGTGTATTAATGCCGAGGAAGGGAGCCCAAAGTGAAATGTGAGGATTTCTGGAGGATGCGCCCAAACAGCATCGAGTTGCTGTTCGAGATCTGGGAAGAAGGGTGATGTTGGTATGACTAATTCTCCACTAACTTCCAGTGGTAGCTCGGATAGGGCCTGCAATGCGCTTGCGAGAACTTTTTTACTAGGCGACTCGACCGGCTGAAAAACGAAAAAGTTGGCGTTGATGGGACCCTGCGTCAATGCCCTAGTCTTTGCTAGGTCCGCAGCAATTTTATCCGCCCTTGTATAGGCAAAACCAAAACTGCCTACGCCCCCAGCGTTAGCGACAGCGGCTGCAAGTTGAGGCGTATTTAGACCGCCGGCCATAGGCGCTTGAACGATGGGTACTGCAAGTTGAGAAAATTCAAACATTTTGTTCTCTATCGCGAGGCGTAGACTCTAACAAGGTGTGTTATGCGATTCTTCTTCTTGAGTTCTCGCCAAATTTAACGGGTTGACGCTTAACTTATACCCAGCCAAGCAAGTAACGCCGTGCCGCCCATCAAATAGGCACCCGGCATTTTTAATAAGACCCTATGTTGTCCTAAGCCAAGATATAAAAATAAAAGAGCGCCCAAAAAGTTTACACCGATTACTGGATAAGCGGCTCGAGCGAATTGGGGCTCATAGGCTATATAAGCCAGGGTTATAGCACTTACAAAAAGAAAGATGGTGAATATATGCCACGACACAAAACTTAGAGAGTTTGTTAGCGCCGGTATGGCACTATTGTTTATATTCTTCATATAAACTTTCCCACCGACGAATCCATGGAAAATCATTCCAACTAAAGAAATAGTTGCGCCTGCAATCAAAAACCAATAATTCACTCGCCCTCCTTTTACATGCAAACCGTAAGATACGCTACGATAACCGACTAAGGCCTAGTAACAAATTATTCTTTATCGTAGCTCTCTCCGAATATTCCTTTTTCTTTTAGGGCCATTATTAGTTTTTGAATTTTTGTTAAGCGAACAAGTCAGAATACAAAACCTATTATCCCAAATGACATTCCCACAATCGCAAATATTTGCATAATTTGGCCTCTCGAAGATTATGTAGAAACATATGCAAACATAAAGGTTTAGAAATTGCGGGTGCATTCTTTTTCAGAGTGTCCGGTAATTCCTATTCTACTGTTACGGATTTTGCCAAGTTTCTAGGTTGATCAACATCAGTGCCCTTAATTAGTGCCACGTGATAGGCGAGCAATTGCAGTACTACGGTATATGCTATTGGAGCTAGGAATGTATCAACTTTGGGCAATGCAACAATTCTTACTCCCGGCTCAGACTTAAACGAGCTACCCACTTCAGCAAATACCAACAGCTCTCCGCCCCTGGCACGAACCTCATGCAGATTAGATTCCAATTTTTCTAACAGTTCATCATTAGGGGCAACTGCAACAACGGGCATTTTTTCATCTACCAGAGCAAGCGGCCCATGCTTGAGCTCGCCCGCCGCATAACCTTCCGCATGAATATAAGAGATCTCTTTAAGTTTTAGTGCACCTTCCATAGCAATTGGGAAAAGACTTCCTCGACCTAAAAATAGCGAGTGGTCCTTATCAATGAACCTTTCTGCCTCTAACGTAATGCTCTCATCGAGAGCCAATATGTTTTCAATCAAATTGGGGAGATTGTGTAGGGCTTGAACGATTTTTTCCTCAGTAGCTGCATTAATGACATTTTCAGTATTACGGCGGCCGAGTAAAACCGAGAGCAAAAGAAGATCAACTAACTGGGCTGTGAAAGCTTTCGTGGATGCTACGCCCACTTCGGTACCGGCGTTCAACATAAAGGAAAAGTCACTTTCACGGACCATGGACGAGGTTGCAACATTACAGAATGTTAGCGTGGCCAAGAACCCTGATTGCTTAGCTTTTCGCAATGCGGCAAGAGTATCTGCGGTTTCCCCAGACTGGGAGAGTGTAATAAATAGCGAGTTTGTAGGGTGTGCCACTGTGCGATAGCGAAATTCACTGGCAATGTCTACATGACACGGAATATTTGCTAGCTCTTCTATCCAGTAGCGAGCAACACTAGCAGCGTAGAAGCTTGTCCCGCACGCAACTATTGTTACCGCTTCAACCTCATCTAACACCGCGGTTATTCCTAAACCCAATGCCTCCTCGAGCACTGCGGTTTTGCTAATTCGACCTTCTAAAGTATCTAGGACGACTTGGGGTTGTTGGAAAATTTCCTTCTGCATAAAGTGGCGATAGTTACCGCGCTCAATATCGCCAACGCCCACTTGTACTTCAACACTCGCTCTGACAACCGACTCATCGTCAATATTCCAAAAGTCCATGCCGTCAGGTCGAACATCGACTAGGTCACCTTCTTCCAAAAAGATGAACCGGTCTGTAACAGAATTTAGTGCCAAGACATCGGATGCGACATAGTTTTCGTCAATTCCTTTGCCGACGACTAAAGGGCAGCCTAGCCGCGCAGCGACAATTTGGTCGGGATACAGGGGACTAATTACAGCAATTGCAAAAGCGCCCTCCAGGCGGCGAATAGCTACTCTTACCGCTTCTAACAAATTGTGTCCCTGTTCGAGATAGCTATCGACAAGGTGAACTATGACTTCTGAATCAGTATCTGAGGCAAATATATAGCCGGCTGCTTTTAGGTCGTCGCGGATAGCGTTATGGTTTTCAATAATGCCGTTATGGACGAGACTGACGCGCTTGCCGGACGAGTGAGGGTGAGAATTCGCCTCGTTGACAATACCGTGGGTTGCCCAGCGCGTGTGTGCGATACCTGTTTGTCCTCTTATAGGCTGCTCTTCCATAGCCTGTAAAAGGTTTTGCACCTTGCCGGGTTTGCGGCAAACTTTGAGCTCGCCGACTTCATCAATTACTGCCACTCCAGAGGAGTCATAACCTCTATATTCCAGACGCTGCAAACCTTGCAGTAAAATTGATGGAATATTTCTTCCCGCTACTACACCGACAATGCCGCACATATCTAATACTTCCTATTCTTCTCTTATGTACTTACAAGCAACAACTATAACGTTGTTAGGCTCCGCATATACACACTGGTAGTCGACTAAACCAAACAGACATCACAAAAGTACAGGCTAGTCTTTGCGTTTTATCGGGCTCTTCCAACCAGAAACATTGCGCTGCTTCCCGCGGCCTACTGCAAGATCTTTATCTGCCACAGATTTCGTGATCGTTGAACCAGCAGCAATAAATGCATTTTCACCAATATCCAGTGGCGCTACTAAGGTTGAATTAGTGCCGACGAATACATTTTTACCTATTGTGGTCGCATGCTTGTCTACACCATCGTAATTACAGGTTACTGTTCCCGCCCCGATATTAGTGTCTTCGCCTATAGTCGCATCGCCCAAATAGGCAAGATGACCCGCTTTTACGCCGTCTAACAATTTAGATTTTTTGATTTCAACGAAATTACCAACTTTTACCCCAGATCCCAGCTCTGTACCTGGCCGAATCCTGGCGTAAGGACCAAGGTGGCACCCGTCCGCTATACTCGCACCTTCTATTACAGTATTTGGCTTTACGTTGACATTATCACCGAGGGCGCTATCAGTAATAACCGAGTTAGGGCCGATATAGACTTTATCGCCAAAGATAACGTTGCCTTCGATTAATACGTTACTGTCGATAAAACAATCAATCCCAGTGGTAAGGGTGCCGCGGATATCAACTCTGTTGGGATCCGCAAAGGAAACCCCACTGACCATTAGCGCATTAACCTGCTGTTGCTGGTATACCCTTTCAAGTTCAGCCAATTGAACGCGATCGTTTACGCCTTTCACTTCATCTGGAGTAGAGGAGAAAATACCTTCAACAGTAATGCCATCTGCCACTGCCATAGCGATAATATCTGTTAGGTAATACTCACCTTGTTGGTTATTAGGCTGGACTTTTTGCAACCATCCTTTTAGCAACTGCGTAGGCGCTGCAAGAATGCCTGAGTTTATTTCACAGATTTGGCGCTCTTCCGTATTAGCATCTTTAAACTCGACAATGCGTTGAATATCGCCGCTGCCGTTGCGAACAATACGTCCAAGCTGGGCCGGGTCCTGAAAAATGGAGGTTACTAAACCGACACAGCCGCGCGAAGCCGAGGTAACGGCTGCTTCTAAGGTTTGCTGCTGAATTAACGGCACATCACCGTAAACAACCAATGTGACTTGGCTGTCGGGCAGTGCAGCGACACCTAATTGAACGGCATGGCCAGTACCTTTTTGCTCATGCTGGTCGACTCGCAGAATACTTGGATCCCGGGCGTTGATGACGCTTTCTATTGCGTCAGCTTGGTGACCTAGAATCACACCAATAGAATTGGGCCGCAAATTAAGGGAGGCGTTGATTACGTGGGTAATCATGGGGAGTCCTCCGATATTATGAAGAACTTTCGCGCGGTTTGAGCGCATTCTTGTGCCCTTACCGGCGGCGAGGACAATAACATTGATCAGCATTTGCTACCTCATGATCTATACGCAACGTCAGGAGTATAGCTGTAAAACTCGGCAGCAGACATCTACACTAGATGCCCGTTCTAGCGCTTACGCCGACGCAACTCCTCTAGTGTCCTAAGCTGAGCTAAGGACTCTGACATCATGGCAGCTGCGGAAACAAAATCTGCTTCGGAGTTTTTGTCGTCCATTGTTCTTTCGGCAGCGGCGCGAGCTTCTTGGGCTTGAGCTTCATCAAGATCTTCAGCACGAACGGCCGTATCAGCCAAAAGCGTGACGAATCCAGGCTGTACTTCTAGAAAACCACCAGAAGCATAGAAAATATGCTCGGTGCCATCTTCCAAATGCAAAGTTACAGCACCAGGATGAATACCCGTTAGCAAAGGTGTATGACCTGGTGTAATACCCAGCTCACCAATTGTGCCTCTTGCAGAAAGTGATTGAATGCTGCCGGAGAAAAGTGATTTCTCTGCGCTAACAATTTCACATTGCATGTTTGCCACTATACTAATTCCCTGTTCTTACAGCGATTGGAATACAGCAAAGCCCTAAAGGGTCTTTGCTTTCTCTATTGCGTCTTCGATTCCGCCAACCATATAGAAAGCGTCTTCAGGCAAATCATCATATTCGCCGTCTAGAATAGCTTTGAAGCTACGAACCGTGTCTTCGCGACTTACGAACTTACCGGAGTTACCAGTAAACTGCTCGGCAACGAAAAATGGCTGGGAGAAGAACTTCTGAACCTTACGAGCCCGGTAAACCAGCTGCTTGTCTTCTTCTGACAATTCATCCATTCCCAGAATAGCGATAATGTCGCGAAGCTCTTGGTAACGCTGCAGTACCTGTTGCACGTCCTGTGCAACTTTGTAATGCTCTTCACCAACCACTAATGGATCAAGCTGACGGCTAGTTGAGTCAAGTGGGTCAACTGCTGGGTAAATACCAAGGTCCGTAATAGCCCTTGATAAGGTAACGGTTGAATCCAAGTGCGCAAATGTTGTTGCTGGAGATGGGTCAGTCAAGTCATCGGCCGGTACGTAGACTGCTTGTACTGATGTAATGGATCCTGACTTAGTCGTTGTAATACGCTCTTGTAGTACACCCATTTCCTCCGCAAGAGTCGGCTGATAGCCAACCGCCGAAGGCATACGACCCAATAGTGCAGATACTTCCGTTCCCGCAAGGGTGTAACGGTAAATGTTGTCTACAAACAACAGTACATCGCGACCTTCGTCACGGAACTGCTCAGCCATAGTCAAACCAGTCAGCGCAACACGCAGACGGTTTCCAGGAGGCTCATTCATCTGACCGAAAACCAAAGAAATCTTGTCTAGTACGCCCGCTTCTTCCATTTCATAGTAGAAGTCGTTGCCTTCCCGAGTACGCTCACCTACGCCAGCAAATACCGAAAGTCCCGAGTGCTCGATAGCAATGTTTCGGATCAACTCAAGCATGGTTACCGTCTTACCTACACCGGCACCACCGAACAGGCCTACTTTACCGCCTCTAGCAAATGGGCAGATAAGGTCGATTACCTTAATACCCGTTTCGAGAACCTCGTTACCACCAATTTGGTCTTCGTACGCAGGTGCTTTACGGTGAATTGGCATATGCGTTTTGGCATTTACCGGTCCTTTTTCGTCGATCGGCGTACCTAGTACGTCCACAATACGACCTAGCGTTTCTTCACCAACGGGTACACTAATTGGTGCACCAGTATTAGTGACTTCTAGACCTCTAGACAGGCCGTCTGAAACACCCATGGCAATTGTGCGCACGATACCGTCGCCCAACTGCTGTTGTACTTCAAGTGTTAGACCATTTCCGGTAACGGAAAGAGCATCATAAACTTTCGGGACATTATCCCGATCAAATTCCACATCGATAACAGCGCCGATGATTTGTACGATTTGACCACTACTCATTTCTAGCCTCTTTATATCTCGATTATCTTTTCGAAAGTCCGTGGTGGGGCTTATACAGCCGCTGCGCCACTGACGATTTCAGCAATTTCTTGAGTAATTGCTGCTTGTCTTGCGTTGTTATAGATCAGTTGTAGCTCATCTATCAGTTTCGCCGCATTCTCGGTCGCGTTTTTCATTGCGATCATTTTTGCAGCCTGCTCACATGCACCGTTCTCTACTACCGCCTGGAAAACTTGGGACTCTAGGAAACGCAGAATGAGTCCTTCAATTAACTGGCGAGCATCAGGTTCATAGATGTAGTCCCAGCGATGTTGATAGCTATCATCATCAGATGGATCTAGAGGTAATATCTGTCGCACAACCGGCTTTTGGGTCATGGTGTTTTCGAATTCATTGCTCGCCAGATATAGGCGGTCAATTTTGCCTTCGGAGTATGCGTCGAGCATTACTCTGATGCCGCCAATGAGGTCTGCCAATGCAGGCGCTTCACCGACATCGTTCATTACAGATACTATATTGCCACCGATTGAACGAAAAAACGGTGCCGCCTTATTACCTATGACACCTAAATCAACCTCTATGCCTTTAGCATCAAGCTCCGCCATTTGCTTAACAACAGAGCGAAACAAGTTGACGTTCAAACCACCACACAAACCGCGATCTGATGAAACGACGATAAACCCTACCCGTTTCACATCCCGCTCCTGCATGAAGGGGTGCTTATACTCAGCACTTGAACGCGCCAAATGACTAATCACACCACGAATATGTTCACTGTAGGGCTTGCCCTGACGCATATTGTCTTGGGTGCGGCGCATCTTGCTTGCCGCAACCATTTGCATAGCACTGGTGATTTTCTGTGTGTTTTGCACACTTCCAATCTTATTTTTAATTTCTTTACCAACGGCCATTATCTATCCTCGTGGGCTTAATAGGCCTGTGTTGCCTTGAACTTCTCGATGATCTCGCGAAGTGTTGCAACAACATCATCGTTGTACGCACCTGTAGTATTTGTGCTTTCTACAAACTCTGCGTACTCGGCATTCATGTAGCTCAGCAATGCTTCTTCAAAATTCAGCACTTTGTCCACTGGAACATCTTCTAAGTAGCCTTCGTTGGCAGCGAAGAGTACGGTGCCCATTTCGGCAACAGACATTGGGGCAAACTGCTTTTGCTTCATTAATTCAGTTACTCGTTGTCCATGCTCGAGCTGGCGACGAGTTGCATCATCAAGATCAGAGGCAAACTGAGAGAAAGCAGCCAATTCACGGTACTGGGCCAAGGCCATTTTGATACCGCCCGAGATCTTCTTCATAAAGGGTACCTGAGCAGATCCGCCTACTCGTGATACTGAGATACCAGGACTCATCGCCGGACGTAATCCAGAGTTAAAGTTTTCGGTCTCAAGGAAGATCTGACCATCTGTAATCGAAATGACGTTGGTTGGTACGAAAGCAGATACATCGCCCGCCTGAGTTTCAATAATCGGTAGCGCGGTTAGTGAACCGGTCTTACCTTTTACTGCACCGTTTGTATGCTTTTCAACATAATCGGCGTTAACTCGAGCAGCTCGCTCAAGCAAGCGAGAGTGTAAGTAAAATACGTCGCCAGGATATGCTTCACGACCCGGTGGGCGTTTAAGTAACAATGAAATCTGGCGATAAGCCCAAGCTTGCTTAGTTAAATCATCATAAATGATCAATGCATCTTCGCCATGGTCACGGAAGTATTCGCCAATGGCGCAACCTGAGTATGGAGAAATGAACTGCATAGCCGCAGGGTCAGCTGCACCCGCTGCTACAACTGTTGTGTATTCCATAGCGCCATGTTCTTCCAACGTACGAACGATGTTCGCAATAGTCGACATTTTCTGACCAATAGCTACGTAAACACACTTAATACCGCTACGCTTTTGGTTAATGATCGCGTCAATTGCGATGGCAGTCTTACCAATTTGGCGGTCACCAATAATCAATTCGCGCTGACCTCGGCCCACGGGAACCATTGCGTCGATACACTTAAAACCAATTTGCACTGGCTGGTCTACTGATTGGCGCTCAATTACGCCCGGTGCAACTTTTTCGATGGGCGATGACTGCTTAGCACCCAACGGGCCTTTGCCATCAATTGGGTTGCCAAGTGAATCAACTACACGGCCCAAAAGCTCAGGGCCGACTGGCACTTCTAGAATACGACCAGTACAACGTGCTGTCATACCTTCGGTCAATGCCCCATATTCGCCCAGCACAACAACACCAACGGAGTCACGCTCTAGGTTCAATGCCATGCCGTAAAGGCCACCATCAAACTCGATCATTTCACCGTACTGTGCGTCGGCTAAACCATGAATTCGTACAATACCGTCTGAAACGCCAACGATTGTTCCTTCGTTTTTCGCTTCTGCTTTAACATCAAGGCCCTGAATTCTGCTCTTGATGATTTCACTGATTTCCGATGGATTCAGTTGCTGCATTTTAGCTTCCTTTTAAATCTTATTTCGTTTCGCGGTGCGTTACGCTTGCACCAACGTATCAACCAACTTAGCCAGACGACCCCTAACAGACCCGTCAATTACAATATCTCCAGCCCGAATAATCGCGCCGCCAACCAAACTGGCGTCGACTGAGGCTTCAATCGTGATCTCTTTATTGAATTTCGCGAGCAGTGCTGCGCGCAAAGTTTCACTTTGGCTAGCCGAGAGTTCATAGGCAGAAGTGACTTTAACTTCTATGCTGCGCTCTTCTTCGGCGCGCAATTCCTCGAACTGCCCACGAACGTCGCCGATTAATTCTAGGCGGTCGTGCTCTGCTAACGATTGCAAAAATGCCTTACCTTGATCGGTAATTTCTTCCGCACAAATTTCCGCTAACTTTGAGGCTTTATCCGCCGCGGCTAGGTCTGGGCTACGCAATAGATCTTTGACTGAACCTTGTTGAGAGGTCGTGTCTAAGAGCGCCAGTACGCCAGACCATTGGGCAAGAGTGCCTTCGCTTTTGGCCAAGCCAAAAACTGCATTCGCGTAGGGTCTAGAAATGGTTGCTAGTTCTGCCATCTTCTATAGCTCTGCTGCTAACTTATCAAGCATTTCACCATGCTTGGCAGCATCGATATTGTCTTGAAGAACTTTCTCGGCACCGGTAATCACTAAGCCAGCAACTTGGCTACGCAAAGCTTCCTTGGCGCGGTTAATCTCTTGATCAATTTCCGCTTTAGCAGAATCGATAAGACGCTGGCCTTCAGTACGAGCTTCTGCCTTAGCTTCTTCTACAATCTGGCTTGCTCGACCGCGAGCCTGCTCAATAATTGCAGATGCTTCTTGCTTAGCTGCACCCATTTCCTGCTCGGCATTAGATGCTGCCTGGGCTAGCTTTCTGTCCGCTTCTTCCGAAGCTTGAAGTCCAGCGGCAATCGCGTCTTGGCGCTCGCGCATAGCGACTCCAATCATCGGCCAGATGTACTTCATACAAAATAGGACAAAAATGACAAACGTTATCGTTTGTCCTAATAGAGTTGCGTTTAGATTCATCGCTCTTCTCTTTTAAAATTATTTATTTTTTGCTGCCGTGTAACCATCGCTGTATTGAACTCTTGGGCTCGCAACTTAGATTTACCTCAACCTTGAAGGTAGGAGGTCAATATTGCTACGGCCCGGGCTCTCAACTCGTTAGCTACGCAAACGAGCAAAAACAATCTGCCTTAAGCGGCTACAGCAAAAATAACGTACAAGCCAATACCCACAGCAATCATGGGAACCGCGTCAACCAAGCCCAAAACGATGAATAGCTGTGTACGAAGCATTGGCAAAAGTTCAGGTTGGCGAGCAATACCTTCTAGGAATTTGCCACCCAACACGCCTACACCAACGGCAGCCCCTACAGCGCCTAGTCCCATCATTAGACCACCAGCGATAAACAATAGTCCTGTAAGTTCCATTTCTACTCCAATTTACAATTTAAATTTAGCG
>Ga0115561_1000309_pt1 | contig 39407 bp, 19 predicted proteins | sample COGITO_mtgs_1105_4_FD_87201 | JGI IMG/M metagenome (GOLD analysis project Ga0115561, IMG submission 87201) | Pelagic marine microbial communities from North Sea - COGITO_mtgs_110512 | ecosystem: Environmental > Aquatic > Marine > Epipelagic | place: Germany:Helgoland, sampling site Kabeltonne...
AACCAATCAAATCGCACAAACGCTGGATCGCGATCCAAGATCATACACACGGCACCCTCACAGTCGATGCTGGCGCCGCCAGCGCGATACAGCAATCTGGCAAAAGCCTGCTTTCCGCCGGCATTGTTAGCTGCGCAGGCGACTTCGAAGAAGGCGATGTAGTGAAAATTTGCACTGCAGATGGCAGCGCCATCGCCCACGGTCTCGCTGCAATCAATTCTGCTGATTTATCCAGTATTTTGGAGCACCGCGGAGATGCCAAGCAAAGTGACACCCCGACCCACCACTCCAGCGCGATCGTCCACCGCGACCATCTAGTGCTGCTCGACTGAGCCCAGCCTAAAGACCGCTAGCTACCAAGGTACCATTCTAGCGGTTACTGCGCCAATCGTTTTCGGCTGAGTAATCCGGATTCTCAGTTGTCATCACCGCGCCTGAATGATCACGCCAATCGTGCAGCATCTTGGTCAATTTCGCAGTCAATTCGGGCATGGACGCGGCGAGATCGTTGGTCTCACCAAGATCATCACGCAGGTTATACAGCTCGACCGCTCCAGTCTCAAAAACTTCGACGAGTTTGTAATCGCCCATCCGCACCGCGCCAGCTGGCCCCATCGTATTGATGTGATGATAGTGCGGGTAATGGAAATAAATCGCCTCACGCGCCAACGAATCGGATTCGGCACTCAACAACGGTTTCAGGCTCACTCCGTCGACATGCTGCTCAGGGCGCAATGGCAGATCGAGTAAATCGAGGATCGTCGGATAAATATCCATACTCACGACGGGCTCAGCGAGCGTACGGCCCGCTTTAATTTTACCCGGCAATTTGAAGATCATCGGCACAAATAATCAGCACATTCGGTTTTTCTGCAACATCCGCTCAGCGATTCCCGCCGTCAGTGCGCCCAGCAACAAACTGCCCAAAATAATCTTTCTCATTATTTATCCTTTTTCAAATTCGGATCATATTTCGGATTTAACTGAGTGGGAATTGGTGCATTTAGCGCCGTACGCCACGCGTTTAGCATCTTTTTCAATTCGCCCAATTTTTCAGGCATAGATTCAGCGAGATTATTCCGCTCGCCCGCATCTTTCGCCAAATCGTATAGCTCAAATGCGTCATCCTCGAAATAGTGATGCAACTTCCATTGACCGAACCGCATCGCCGACCCGGGACGCGTACGGAAAAGCGGGTCGCGCGATTCGTCATCATTACTGTATGACTGCAAATAAATCGGAAAATGCCAATAGAGTGCCCGCTCAGCAACGGTGCCCTTTTGAGTCAGCAACGGAATCAAACTAACGCCATCGAGCGCTTTTTGGGGCGAAGGCTTCGTGCCCACCGCATCCAAAAATGTCGGGTAAATATCGAGCCCTGAAACCAATGCATCGCACACACTACCCGCTTCAATTTTACCCGGCCAGCGAATCGTAAGCGGAACCCGAATGCCGCCCTCGTAATAGGCACCTTTACCCGAACGCCACGGATTTTGACGGCTAATATTACGGATTCCGCCATTATCGGAAGTGAACACCACGAGCGTATTATCGCGTAAACCCGCCTCATCCAAGTAATCCAACAGACGCCCCACATTCTCATCCAATGCCTCGACCATGGCCGCGTAATTTATCTGCACACCACCCGTCTTTAGCTTTCGGTATTTAGCCAGCAGGTCAAGGCGACCTTGCAACGGCGTATGCACCGTGTAATACGGGAAATACAAAAAGAACGGCTGTCCCTTAACCGAGCCGATAAATTTGATTGCCTCATCCGTCAGGCGGTCGGTCAAATATTCACCTTTCGGACCATCGGGCAAATGCGGATTTTGGTACGGGCTAAAATAGCTTTTAGGCTGCCCCCAATGCGAACCCGCAATATTAACATCAACGCCCTGCTTCGTCGGATCTTTACCCACATGCCATTTCCCTATTTGGCAGGTCACATAGCCCGCCGCCTTCAACTCATCCGCAATCGTGATTCCGTTATTTGATAGGTGTGCGGTATTGAGGGCAGGAATCAACTTACGCGTTTTTACGTCACCCCGCGCTGAGGAACCGACTGTGTAAACGCCCGTACGCGGTGCCGCCTGACCGCTCAAGCAGGCCGCCCGACTCGGCGCACAATTGGCCGCTGGCGCATAGGCGTTATTGAAGACCATCCCCTCTTTCGCCAACCGATCCAAATTGGGCGTGTGATAACGAGTGTCGCCCATAAAGCTAACATCCATCACACCCAAATCATCCGCATTCAAATAAATAATATTCGGCTGGGAACCCTCAGCCGCCCTCGCCTGACATGTGGCAAAAACCATTACCATTGCAAAAACATACTTCATTCGTTTCAACCTATTCATCGTTTCAACCACTCCTTAATCATCTGCTCTAATCGATCCGTCATCTCCGGCATTTCCGCCGAAAGATCGTTCTTTTCAAACGCATCCTCTTTCAAATTATAAAGTGCCGAACGATACACCACGTTTCTCGGCTTTTTCGTGCTCTTTTCGCGATCAATTTCGCGGATTAGCTTCCAGTCGCCAGCAATAACGGTTTCTTTTGATGCCCCGGTTGTGTTCATCCAAAACAGTGCTTGATGCCCCTGCTGTTTACCATTCCCCGTTAAAGTCGGAAGAAATGAAAGCCCCTCGATCTCGACCGGTATCTCAACCTCAAGCATTTCAGCCAGCGTCGGAAGAATATCATATACGGCAGTACGGCGTTTGGTTCCCGTTCCTGCTTCAATTTGTCCCAGCCAACGGATAATGAACGGCACATTCAGCCCGCCCTCGTGATTACTGCGCTTAACGCCGCGCTGTCCAAGCGTACCGTTAAACCGGTCTTCCCCGCGCTGGTGACCGTCCCAAAATCCGTTGAGCATTCCATCCGGATGATGCACCGTGTAGCAGTCCGGTTCGTGCCCGTTATCGCCCATAAAAATTACGACGGTATTTTCAGCCAGCTTCAGTGTTTTGAGCTGAGCCAGCAGTTCGCCGACCGAACGGTCGAGTTTTTCCACCATCGAGGCATACACGCGTTCTTTAGGTTCCCAATCTGTGCGGTCTTTATAAAGATGATCTTTAGGTGGAATCGAAGCAGGGCCATGCGGTAGCTGCGTGGCATAAATCGCCAGAAAAGGTTCGTTGGCTTTTGCGCGTTCAGCCAGATAGTCCTTACATTTAGCGAGCCAGATATCTTCGGTATAAACCATGTCCTCTTTACCCACCACCGGACAATGCGGCGTGGCGCGATCAAACTTCGGGTTGGTTGGAAGCGGAATTTTTACCCCGTTTTCCCAGTAATATTCCGGATAGAACCCCCAACAGATGACAGAGTCATAGAGGCCGCAGTGATAATCAAACCCGTAGCTGCGAATGAGTTCATCTGTTTCGGTATACCCGATGCCGAGCTTACCGAAATAAGACGTATGATACCCGGCCGCTTGGGCCATGTGCCCCATAAAATAACTGCCGGGACGCTGAGACCGCCGCGCCGTGACTCCAGCATCAAATTCGTCCTGCGTAATCAAACCGGCCGCCAGCTTACACTCCAGTCCGCCTTTATTAGGGATCGGTGAACGCGCGTTCGTGTTGCCGGTCAACAATCCGGCACGCGCCGGAGCACAAACGGTACAGCCATAAAAATGTTCGAACTGCATCCCCTGCGTGGCGAGCTTATCGATGTTCGGGGTTTTAAAATGTTGCTGGCCCCAACAACTCAAATCACCGCGCCCGATATCGTCCGCATAAATAATCAACACATTCGGTTTTTCTGCTACAGCCGCCTTGGCGGATCCCGCCGCCAGTGCAGCCAACAACAAACTGCTATAAATAGTCATTCTCATCATCACTCCTTCTAAAACGCTAAATATGTTCCTTGAAAATTAGTTATTTCACGAGATGCGCATCCGCCCAAGAAGCATGATCGCCGCCCTTTCCATTTCCACCATCGGTCACAATCAGCGTCAACGTTTTGCGCCTTTCACCGAGATATCCATCGAAACATGGAGGCGCTCAAACAGGCTATTTCTTACGCCAATCGTTATCTGGATCGTAGTTCGGGTTCGGGGTATTCATAAGCGAACCCGAACTCCTCCGCCACTGGTGTAGCATACGCGTCATTTTCTGAGCCAACTCAGGCATCGAATCCGCGAGATCGTTTTGTTCACCGATGTCGCTTGCCAGGTTATAGAGCTCCACCTCGCCCGTTTCGAAGATCTCAATCAATTTATAATCGCCCATCCGCACCGCGCCTGCGGGCCCCATGGTGTTGATGTGGTGGTAGTGCGGGTAATGAAAATAGAGCGCCTCGCGTTCGAGCGACTGACTGCTTCCAGTTAGCAGCGGTTCGAGGCTGACGCCGTCCACATGCTGTTGCGGACGCAGCGGCAAGCCCACCAGCTCAAGAATGGTCGGATACAAGTCGGTGCTGATCACTGGCTCTTCAAGTGTCAGCCCGGGCCGGACCTTGCCCGGTAGCTTGACGATTAAGGGCACGCGAATGCCGCCTTCATACACCCACGCCTTACCCGCACGCAGCGGGAAACAAGAGGTCGGCGACATCGGCCCAGTCCCCGTCGAAAGCCCGCCATTGTCCGAGCAGAAAATAACGATGGTGTCGTTTTCGAGCTCCAAACGCTTCAGCGTATCAAGAATGCGGCCAATGTTTTCGTCCATGCTCTCGACCATACAAGCGTAGGCAGCATTATCTTGATGCGCATGGGAGAAGCTCTGATGCTCTGGCAAGGCCTCGCGCATGGTGGCATTCAAGCCCATGGCTGCTGCCTTTTTACGGTATTTATCCAGCTTGTCTGTGCGTGGCTGGATCGGTGTGTGCACCGTGTAATACCACATATTCAAAAAGAACGGCTGAGCGCTATCGGCTTGTGCCTGTATAAAACCGATCGCCCTGTCAGTCAACGCATCGGTCAGATAGTCGCCCTCGGTGCCGTCGTCCAGATCTGTAATGCTATTTTGCGGATACTTCTCATGCGCATAAGGGAAATAGTAGGCAGCGGGCTGGCCGTTTTTACCTCCGGCAACGTTGACATCGAAGCCATTGGCTTCCGGAAAGTGCGTCTGTCCTTTTTCATGATGCGCCTGCAAGTGCCATTTACCGACATGTGCAGTGGCATAGCCCGCGGCTTGCAAGGCCTCCGCCAAAGTCACATCTTCGGGCGGCATATTGCCAACTACCTGAGGTGGCTTGAGTTGATGGCCAGGCCCCTGCGCACCGCCATAGCCACTGTGGTTGGTCAGCCCGATTCGGCTCGGATATTTGCCAGTCAAAATACTGGCTCGAGTCGGCGAGCACACAGGATTGGCGGCATAGGCATCGCTAAAAAATACGCCTTCAGAGGCAAGTCTGTCGATATTGGGTGTTTCATAAAACGTACTGCCAGTCACCCCGAGATCTGCCCAACCGAGGTCATCAATCAGGAAGAGTACGATGTTAGGTTTTGCCTTCGAACTCAACGTGAACGCAGCAAAAGCCATGATGAGCGCAATGATGCCGAGAGCTTTTCTGGCAGTACAGTGTATGCTTAATTGCTTGAATATTTGAAGCTTGCTCATCGTCTATGCTGATCTCTTAGGTTTTTCTGAGTATCCTTGAGATCCATACTTCACTGTTTCCAGTTGCTGGCTTGCACGGATACTGCTCTGAAACATCATTTAATTTTCAGAGTCAATGACTGTGCGGTACCCCACTGGCGGCCTGCCAAGTTCACTTGCCACAAGTTTTCGCCAGCACTTTCGACAGAGACGATTTCACAGTTTTCAGCGTTCACGGCTGCCAGTGGCTTGGTGCTGTATAAAGTGAGGCTACCTGCCTGCGCGCCCGCATCCGTCAATTCAAGCTTAAGGCTAGTTGTCGTTGCTGCGATATTCGCAATCTCGGTGGCGCCCATTGCCAGGTGCAGATTGGAGCCAACCAGGACTGGAACGTCAGCCTGAGCTGCAACCAGCGGCGTGAAGCGCAATAACCGCGAAGAGAGGCCCGGCAGCGCTTCAGTCGTGTAGCTATCCTTCGCGTAAGCGACGACCTTGTTTTGCCAGAAGTCGAAGACGGCACACTTCACACCCGCAGGCAGGCCTGCTTCAGCGAAGTCGATCGAAACCGCCTGCTTGTATTCAGGATCACTCGCCTTTTGATTACGGTGGTCATCCGCAGCATGGCGCGGGTTATAGAGATTATAGACTGCAAAGTCACCATAGGCACGCTGTGCCGCGAAGCCAAAGACTTCGTTGTAAGGCGATTTGCCAAGCGTCAACAGGCGTGAGGTTTCAGTGTGCGCGGGGCGCAGAATCTCATAGTTGCGCCACATGTCTTTCACCTCTGGCCCGTCGATCGGGTCACTGATCATGGAGGTGCCACCAACGAGACCAACCGAGTTGTGCCAAGTTTGCCACATGCCTTCACCTTGAGGTGTGCCACCGAGTGAACGCGGCGTGCCGTCGACTTTAGTGCCAGTGGGACTGACATACGCAACATCTGGGTCATTTTGCCACCAGACATTATCATAGATTTGGAAACGCAGCACGGACTGCAGGCACTTATAGAAGTGCGCCGGATGTGAGTCTGGGCCGACGCGGGCGGCGTCAATGAAACCGACCACACCGCGGGTTGGCTGACCGAGGCAAGATAAGATGTAGATATCCTCACCCGCAGCATCGCGATACAGCGTATAGAGATCACGGAAAACTTGCAGGCGTGTCTTGGTCGGATCCACGAAGCGGCTACCAATGCCGTTGAAGTCGATCTTAATGTAGCCGAAGCCACGCTCACGCGCGTCAGTGATGATCTGATGCAAATATTTCTTCGTCGCAGGATGATCGGGATTCACCCATTTCGCACCTGCAGGGTGGAAGGGATTCGCGTTCATGAAACTAGCGATGCCCTGAGCATTGGTTTGGATCGCATCGGGATTCTCTTCGATCCATGGGTGCTCTGGATTAATCATCAAAGGCGCAAACCACACACCGGGAATGTTGCCCGATTCGCGGACACGCTGCGCAACCGCTGCCATACCCATTGGAAATTTCTCATTGGCACTCCAATCGCCATCCATCTTCTGATAGCCGTCATCGATCTGGACGATGCCCTTACCAAAAGTGTTTGGGTTCGATTCGATGGTATCCGTCACGTTGAGCACGTGCTCTGCGGTAATTCGAGTGGTTGTGTCATACCAGCTGCACCAGCCGTAAACGGGCCCTTGGTGCAGGCGCGCGCCGTGTGTGGCTGCCACCCAACGTGTCCAAATGTTAGTCGCTGTGTCGGTTGGCTCAAAGCAGAAGATCATCTCCTCACTGCGGCGACTGGTGCCAGCAGGCACCAACACATTGTCCATCACAACCGATGCGATGAACTCTTGATTGCTAAACTGAACATGGGTGTAGGCATCCGCAGGGCCGACAGGGCCAACAAGGAAGCCTTCTCCATTCAAATGCTTAAACAGCGCTGACTCGTTGAGGCGTTTTTCAGCCACGTCATAAGTGACCGCGACGGAATCCTCCATCAACGGAGTGACCAACCACTGGGAGGCATCGGCAACATTGAGTGCCCCCCCCTGCCCCTTGCGGGCATCGAAGAGGTCAAAGTTGTGTAGGCGAATGTCCTCACTGCTACGGTTATGAATCACCGCTTGCAGCGTAAACGCATTCACGTCCTGCAAGTATTTAAGCTTGAGCGTATACTGAAAAGGGAAATCCGCACGGCCATATGTCGCCTGTAGGAGCTGCGCATTGCCGAATGGAGTGGCGATTGTGCTTTCGCGCACAGCACCGAGCAGTTGAGTGCCCTTCGTGCCAATTCGCTCGCGTTTCTGACCAACAGAGAACACCGCGGAAGAGGCACCGGACAATTCAGCGATGCCAGCCGCCTTGACCTTGATAATCGAACGATCATCGGAGAACTCGACCCACCGGCTTGGCTCCGCATGGAGACTCTGTAAATGAAACGCTACTGAAAGAAGCGATATGGTTAATTTGGTAACTTTATTCATGGATAAATTCGTATGTAAATAGGTAAAATGGTGATTCTAACACTCCTGAAGAGCCCTGCCTATCGCATGTTTGTGCGATAGGCATGGCACTCTAATCCGCCGCAGTCAAATACGCATCCGCCCAACTGGCATGATCGCCTCCAGCTCCGTCGCCGCCATCAGTCAAGACTAGCGTCAACTCTTTTGCACCCGATACTGGGATCTCCACAGCTTTAGCCTCATAAGATCTGCTGCTCACTTTTCCGGTAGAAAAAACCGTTTTCCCGTCCACCAGAATCTCCATCTCCAGTGTGCCTTGATGCGCATCATCCGGACCAGGGATCACATGAAATGTGGTAAACTTGCCGTTCAGCGGGAAACTGATTTTTGAGTCAGAATGAACGCCCAGACCACGCGCATATTTATTGCCGCCCACGCTGATGGCCTTGCCCTCAACGCCCTGATCGTTCATCACGCGCCAGAAACTTTCACAGAAACTCGCCGCCTCTTTGCTCAGATACGCTTTACCATCTGTGCCCAACTTCAGGGCCTTACCGGACTCAACCGTCTTGCCGGTCGCCCGCGTCCACTCGAAGTCCGCAAAGATCACCTTGGTGATGTCCGCCCCTGCCTTCGGCTTGAACCCGATGTTTCTCACTTGCGACCAATCCGCCAGCGTCGAGCCATTCGAATGCTTTAACTGCGAAGCCCGAATCGTCATCGTCTGCCACTCGTTGGACGCGGTGATTTCGATTTCGGTCGAAGCGCGTCCCGCATACAGGATCAGTGCCTGCGGCTGCGTGCAGTAGAATTTAAATGTCAACTCGGCCCCTTGCGGCGCTTGCCATTTCGGATCCGCGAACTGACCACTCGTTGTTCCCCGACGATTATCGATGGCGCGGAACCCGCTGATCCCGCCGACGCCCTCGGCGGGTGCGGCATGACTCCACCGGTCGGCACCGCCCGGCAGCGCATCCGCCTTGGTATCCGTCGCCACTGCATTGCCCAGCTGTGCCGGGATCACTGCTTCGAAGTCCGACGACACCACGCAGTCATTGTCATAGCGGATATTGGCGTACGAGAATACGTAATCATCCACATTCATCACTGGTAGCTTGGCGACCCAGGTGCTGCCCTTGCGCACTGATTCAACATCGCGCCAGTAGCGTTCAATGTTGTTGGCTGTTTTCAGGCATTCATACACTTGCAACTCTTTGATTTGCTCTGGATTCGCCGGAGTCAGGTGCAGCTCAGGCACCCCGTCCGCGCCGAGATGGATCTGCGACTGTGGACGCGCGGGCCAGAAATGGTTTTGATTGAGAACATGTTTTTCGAGCCAAAGCTTACAGTCATTGCCCAGCTTTTCCACATTATGATGACCGCGCGCCTGCACCGCATAATCCCACGGAACAGCCGACTGAAACCGATCGAAGGTCAGACTGGCACGATCATGTCCGCCGTGATGATCGTTCGATCCGTTCAACCACAGGCTGGCTGCGGTGATGTACGGCGCATGCGCCTGCGGAGCAACGGCTGACAAGAAGAGCTCCTCGCCCGAGGTCTTGCCTGGTGCTTTCAACGGCTGGTGATACATCCAGACCTGCTTGTTCCGGTAGTACTCAATCCAGCCGATTCCAAAATGGGCGACCGTCGCTTTCACGCGCGGGTCCATGGCCATATTCCACATAATCGTTCCGCCATAGGAGTAGCCCTTCGCGCCCACGCGGCTGGTATCCACTTCCTTCTGCGCTAGCAGATAGCTAAGCGCCCGGCGCTGAATCGCATTCCACAGATAGTGCGAGGTGGCTTTCGGATTCGTCACCTGACTACCATCAGGCATGCGGCTGTAAACCAAAGCATGTCCCATTTTTTGGGCTTCCATGTGTCCGTGCGCCAGCGACTCGGGATATTTGGTGAAATGGTCACGGCTTGTGATACCCGAATAATCATGCGCCAGCACCGCCCAGCCGTCTTTCACATAGCTCATATCCGGGTTGGCTCTTGCCATCCAGCCGTGCACATCCATCAAAGCCGGCGCATTCTTTGCACCCGCTTTCACTGCATATTTACAGAAGATGCGGACTTCCTCGCCGTTGACATAGCCACTGATATAAGACTCACGATAATAAATACCACCCTTGGTTCGCTCTGAAACAATCGCTTCCTTATAATCGCCTGCATTCGGATCATAGTCCGCCCAGACTTCCGGCGGCGTCGGCAGCGCGGACTGCTCTGCAAGGATCTTCTCAGCCGTCGGTTTCACGGCATCCATCCAGATTTTGTATCCAGCGGCATTCGGGTGCAGCAAGTCGGGCATAATCGACTTGGCCAAGCCGCCGTTCGCATCCAAAAACTGCTCGTTGATGTTGAGGTGGAAGACGGTGTGGTTGTCGGCCAGCGCAGGCAGCTGCTGATTTATTTGCTCATTCAGTTTGCGCAATGCATCATCCGGCGTTGCACCACGCGGAAACACCGAAACGAGCAACACCTTGGTTCGAGGCATCCGGCGGCACACCTCATCAACGATCTGCTTGATGCCTTGAACGGTCACCTCCGCGGGGTCCTGACGATGCCCCGTGTTATTGGTGCCGATCATGATCATCGTCAGCTTCGGCGACAAGCCGTCAATCTCGCCATGCTGAAGGCGCCACAGTACATTCTCGGTCTTATCGGCGCTAAATCCTAAATTGAGATGCTGCACACCGGGGAAGGTCTGCTGAATGATGCCCGGTGCACGGTCATTCATGAAATGAGTAATCGAGTCGCCGATCAAAACCAAATCGATCTCGTGCTTCCTCGCTTCAACTTCCAGAAGCTTTGCCTCATGACGATCCATCCACCAGGCATTGCTGCGCTCCGGAACGGTCGTCTTCGGTGCGGCTTGGGCAAGGCTCATCAGGCCGATCAAGGCGGTCAGAACCATTAAAGTATGTGTCGTGTATTTTTTCATGATAAGGTCTTTTATTCAATTATTTCTCACCGAGTAGTTGACTGAGAGTCGGCTCCATCGCCTCCGCCCACACTTGATAGCCCTTGGTATTGGGGTGCAGTAGGTCTGGCATCAGGTCACGCGATAACGTACCATTCGCATCGAGAAAAGCGGCGTTGATATTTAAGTGAAACACATTCGGAATGCGCTGCGCCAAAGCAGGCAGCTCGCGGTTCACCTGCTCATTCACCCTGCGCAGCGGATCCTCCGGAGTCTCTCCGCGCGGGAAAATCGATAGCAACAGAATTTTGCTCTCTGGCATGCGGTGCTGGATGGTGCGGATATTACTCTCAATGCCGGCCAGCGTGTCCTCGGGACGGTCTTGCCTCACATGGGTATTATTGGTGCCGATCATCAGTACCACTACTTTCGGACTCAGCCCGTCGATCTCGCCGTTCTGCAAACGCCAGTTCACCCATTCCGTCCGATCGCCGCCGAAGCCCAGATTCAGGGCCTTCCGATGCTTGTAGTATTTATCCCAGACCGAGGAGCCCCAATCACCGTCTCGCTCCCAGAAATGGGTAATGGAGTCGCCGACAAAAACCAGTTCATACCCGCCCCTCGCGCACTCGGCCACCTTTTGATCGTGCCGGGGTCCACCGCGCGGGCTCGACAAAACAGCCCGAGGCGGGTTCGCAGGCAGCGGCTGTTCGCCGAGCGCTTGGCTGACAAACGGCTCCAACTGCGACCACCAAAGCTGATAGCCTTGGTCGTCGAGATGAAGCAGATCCTTATAATAGAGCGCTTCTTTCAGTGAACCGTCCTCGTTAAAGAACTGCGCATTGATATCCACATGCACCACCGTCTGGCCGTCTGCCAATTCTGGCAGACGCTGGTTCACCGCCTTGACCGTTTCATATTCCTGTCCCGCTTTACGCGGGAAAATGGAGAACACCACAATCTTCGATTCCGGCAGGCGCTGGCGCAGCTCTTTAACGATCGCTTGGATGCCGAGGAAAATAGCCTCTGGCTGATCGCGCCCGGAATTATTCGTGCCGATCATGATCGAGACCAGCTTCGGGTTCAGCCCGTCGATCTCGCCGTTTTGCAGACGCCATAGCACATTTTGAGTGCGGTCGCCGCCAAACCCGAGATTCAGCACCTTGCGGTTGCCGAAGTAATAGCCATACCATTGGTCACGCTCAGCGTAGTGAGTGATTGAATCGCCGATCAGAAGCAGGTCCACATCCCCCGCTTGCGCCTCCGCCACCTTTTCAGCATGCCGCTGATACCACCACTCCCCCGGGCGTTCAGACTTCAGCGCCGTCGGCAGGTTGGATTGAGCGGAAGCGCCCAGAGTGGAGACCACCAAGGCCATCGCGGCCACACACCATAATTGGATCATTCTATTTCTCATTATTGTATGCCTCATGATTGAAGACTGCAGTATACACGGCTGAAGTCGGCAAAGCATCGCACATGTGTGCGATGCTTATGAAATAAATGATTTTTCGACATTTTTAGTGGATACTTGCGATGCACAACAACGGATCGATCTGAAAATGCTGAACGATCACCTCAAGCTTCTCTTCAAATCTAGTGCGCTGTAACGGCTGTTCAGTCGCATTCATCCGTATCAATGAAGCGTGGTCAGGTTGGCTCTGCCGCCTGATGCTGTGTGCTCGGGGCATTCCCACGCAAGGATGATGGCTGTGACTCAATGCGTGAGTCTCGCGCTACTGATTGTATCCCTTATGGTTCATAAATTCCCAGATGCGGTCCATCCAGGTATAGCTGCCCGTGCCCGGAGCCGCCTTCCTCTGAAAGCAGTGACCACGTTTCACCAGCGTGTGGAGATCGGACTGAATGCCCATCCGCCGAAGTTGCTCCCAAGTCTTCACTGAATTCATCGCCGCGTAACCGTCGGCATCGCCGTGAATGAACAGCATCGGGCAGGTCGCCAGATCGAATGCAAACTCAGGGACAAGCCGCGCGTCGTCCTCGTTGCCGCCTTTTGCATTGCCGCCATTCGCACCGTCGGTCAGCGCGTAGGCTGGATAAATCGCGACCGCCCACTGCGCGTTACAGGGCAGCTTGTCGAGATCGTCGATCAGCCAATAGGACCGTTGCTTCGAGCTGGTCGCGCCCATCAGCGTCAGGTGTCCGCCCGCCGAGGACCCCATAATGCCGATACGCTTGGGATCGAGTCCTTGGGCCGCCGCCTGACTGCGAACGACTCGGATCGCGCGTTGCAGGTCTTGCCACGCCGTCGTGTGCTTGGCCAGACCGCCCTTCGGACGCGGCGTGCGGTATTTCATCGTCACCACCGTCATGCCCTTTTCGTTCAAGTAACGCCGCGTGGGTGCCACTTCGAATCCCTCTGGATTATTGCCATTGTAGCCACCGCCCGAGTAGATGATTTGGATCGCCGTGGTCGTACGCTCCTTCGGAAAGTGCCACTCGAGGTAGGGCTGGCCTTGGTTCGGCTGCTCATCCGGCATCCGGCCTTTGGGCCAGATCAGCTCTTTACGGTGTTGACCCCGCGCAGCATCGCTCGGATAGCGGCTCATCAAATCGACTTCCGCGCCGAGACGTCCGTCAAAATTCATCTGCCGGAAAAATTCACCGATACGACCCATCCAATGGTCGTAGGCGGTGCCGTCCTCGCCTTTGTTTGGATTGCCCATAAATCCGTGGCCGCGATCCGCAAAGAGGTGCAGCTCAGCCGGAATTTCCATTCGCCGAAGCTGACGATAGATCTGCGTGGAAGCACTCGGAGAATAGACGTCTGTCCCGCCATGAAAGAGTGCCATCGGACAGGTCTTTGCATCGAATTTAAAGACCTCTGAAAGCCTTGCGTCAATCGCATCGCCATTGCGGGCATTGGGCCCACTGAGGCCATCGGTTAGGGCGTAGGCGGTGTAAACCGGCACCGCCCAGTTGATGTGACAGGGCAGCTGATCGAATGCGTCCACCGGCTCATAGGCTGGCGTGAGGGCACTGGTCCCAAGTAGCACCGTCAAGTGCGATCCCGCAGAGAAGCCTAAGGCACCGATCTTTTCGGGGTCGAAGCCACGCGCCTCGGCATCCTGACGGATGAGACGCACTGCGCGCTGGCCGTCCTCCCAGGCACTCTGGTAAATCGGCAGCCCTTGGGGCCGCGGTGTGCGGTAAGTCAGGCTCACACAAACGAACCCGAGCTCAGTGAATTGTTTCGCCGCTCGGTCAATCCACGCACCGTCGCAACAGCTCTGATAACCGCCGCCGGAAATAAGCAACATACAGCCACCGTTTTTCTCCGCTGGTGGCGCATACCAGTCCAGATGCGGCATCGAATGCTCCGCTGCCTTAAATCCCGGCGCCTGCACCGCCTGCGTGCGTGCCGCAATCAGCTGAGGCTGAAAATTGGGGATCTGTCCTTCCGGCCAAAGCGGAACCCGTTCGCCAGCGCATGCCAGAACAGACAGCAGCCAGCAAGCACTCACAACTAATATTTGCTTCATCATAATAGCTCTCTTATTGCTCTGATCTTGTGTGACCTGCAAGGGGCTTTTCCCACTCTTTAAGCACTTCCTACCTCCAGCGACTCAGTCCGCGGATCATAACCGGCCCAAGTTTGATCGAATCATTGTTTTTAGTTACTATCTTCCAGTCATGGTCCGAACTGGCCCGAGCAGCCTGGCGGGATCTATAGAAGATGACATGGAAGGAGTTGCAGGCGGCGAGTAATCACCCCCACTTGGCAATCAAGTGCCCCTCTTTGACAAGCACATCCTTATGTATCAGTCGGAGATGCTTGAATGGATAGGAAATCGCTTTTCGCGTGATCTCAGCGAAAAGCGGCTTTCAGAAATTATCTACCTTAGAACCATGGCAGCACTATCATACTGACGCGTGAAAACCAACGGAATGCCAGTCTGCATCCAAGCGGCTCCTGACTGTTGCCTTTGAATACCCTTCGCAACACGCGGTTGCGCATCGTCTTCTGGCAAATTGATCTCTGTGAGCGTATACATGCGTGACGGCTCTAAACCAGAAACTGGCGTGTTGAAACTAAGCGGCTCTTTAATTTCTGACGTTTGATAAGCAAGAACCAGTGCGGACTGTTTATCCTGCGCAACAAAATTCATGGATGGCGTGTTAGAGTCCGACGGATGCGCATGCCGGTATTGATCGCCCTGCTGCACAATCGGACGAATCTGTTTATACGCGGCAATGCCACTACGAGCGGCGGACAGATATTCCGGCGACGAACTGCGGGTATCGACCTCCATGCCCAACTGCACCATCATCGAAACATCGAAACGGAACTTGGGCAAAAACGCCTTACCACCGGCATGCGTCACGTGGCCGGTAATCGCCAGCGGCGGCATGAAGCGTGAAAAGTTCCACTGTGCGGGAAGGCGATAAGCGGGATTCGTTGCGTCGCTCGGCCAGAAAGTATGGCTATAGCGCATCGCGCCCAAGTTCGCACGACCTCCGCCCGCCGCACAGGCCATAAAATCCACGGTCGGATGTTTCTCAACCAGACGTTTCATCACGCTCAAATACCCCTCATTATAGGCGTTAATCATATTGCCCTGTCGATTCGCACTCAGATACGGCGAATAGGGATTGTTGATATTCGAATTGGCGTCCCACTTGATGTAGCGAATCGACGGATACGCACAGAGCACATCATCCACGACCTTAAACATAAAATCCTGCACTTCGGGATTGGCCACATCCAGCGCTAACTGCCCGCGTTGCTCGGCTCCATTGCGCCCCGGGTTGAGCATAACCCACTCCGGGTGCTCCCGATAAAGCTTGCTGCGGCGACACACCATTTCCGGCTCGAACCATATACCAAACTCAATATCCAACTTCTTGGCGGCTTTCATCACGTTATCCAGTCCGTTCGGAAAACGTGCTTGATTAAACTGCCAATCGCCCAGTCCGATGCCAGCTGTCACTCGTGCATCCGAGCCGTTACCGAACCACCCGTCGTCGAGCACATAGAGTTCGATACCAAGCCCCGCGCTGTCTTCCATCATTTGGATAATCGAAGCCTCATTGACATCCATATAACAGCCTTCCCACGAGTTGTTATCAATTGGGCGCAGGCGATCACCACCTGGCAAAAAGTGCTTGCGAGCAAAGCGGTGCAGGCTCCGGCTGGCTGGGCCGATTCCGGCCGGGCTGAAAGTATAAATCGCGCGCGGCGTGGTCATCGACTCGGCTGGTTCCACGACAGGAGCTTGCGACTGATTCACGCCAGCGGAGACTTCCAAGTCTCGTTTTCTGTGCGGCTCACTGATTTCAAACGAGAACCGCGAACTGCCCGGCCACTCCAGCGCGGCGATCATACACGCGCCCGACGTTTCGGTCGGCTGTTCGCCAAAGCCCAGAATAAAGGCCGGAATCGGGCCCGCTTTGTGGCGGTTGCCGTCACGGCTTTCCAGCAGGCGCGTCCCCATGTTCAGTTTCTCACGGAACGGGCGGCCCGCAGTGTAATACTCGTTGCTGCCGTACCACTCCAAATAAATATCCTTTTTGGCGTCGGCCCGAAAATAGAGCGAGTCCAGACGCGGCACTTGAATCGGCGATTCTAATCCGTTGTTCAACACCATCCACTGCACAATCGTGTCTTCGTTCACATACGCTTTCTGGTGCAGTTCCACTGTAATCGGATGCAGCTGATCGCGCATCGTAATCGTCAGATGCTCGTAGTCCGCATGTGATTGATCCAGTTCGTGCGATTGATAAATAAGCTCAATACCGCTACTGCCGTCGTCCGTGACGATTGATAGCGGACTGATAAAGCGAGGGCTGTTCCCCAAATGACAAGGCGTCGACGTAAACAGCGCCCCTGTCAGCGGCGACACCCACTGACCGTCCACCGAAGTTACCGACTCCAAATGCAAGGCCTGCTTCGCATCGACCGTATATTTGAAACGAACATTACGACTGCTCAGTTCAATTGACTGGGACTCCCCTGCCACAGCAATGGCAGCGATACACATCGCCAAGGCACGAATCATCCAATTTTTATTTATCATCTTGTTTTCCTAATAATTCATTCTCCCCCTCACGAAACTCCCTGTTTTGTATGTACGGTTATTGTTTGTAAAATCATATAGTTCCAATGATGCGCATCCGTCGAATTCTCCAATAGCCCACGCCCGAGGATCCGGATATTATCGCCACGCGCTTCCACGCGGCCGGTCACAATCGCACCGCCCACAATATAAAGCGTCTGATTATCCGTCAGTTCAAATTTGTCCAGATTCAGCGGAGCACGTAATGCATCAGCCGAAACGCCCGCCGTGTAACGGAGTATGAGGTGCCCGTGCACCGCCACCTCATACTCCGCCGGAAGGCTTCTGATCAAATCTGTCGTTTCTGTGCTTAATGTAAGCGGCGACGAAGGAACACCATCAGTGACGCGCCGAGCCCCAGCAGCATGCTGGCCGTTGCTGGCTCGGGGATAGCCGCAGCCGCGAAGCGGATTTCTGAGAAGCCTGTAAGGACGGTGTCGCCATGAGTGACGAAATCGGTGAATTTGACGTACTGGACATCAGACGCAACCATGCCCACGGTCTGTCCGGCAACGGGGAGGCCCCCTGCCTCAGCAAAATTCAAGGTGGTGGCTCCAGTGAAACTCAGGCCATCAGTTGAGAACGAGGCCGTCACTGAGCTAATCCCGCGTTGGGTTTGGCCATCTGGAAAAGCATCCTGAGTTTCGTTATAGTTCCAGAGTATTACTGACCCGAGATCATACTCGGCACCAAGATTAAAGGTAATGTCGGTAATGGGGTTGTTTTGGGATTCGACGAACCATCGCACACCGGTAGTTCCTCCCCCACTAGGGTACATTGACTCATGTGTTGGCAAAACGCCGGGAACAGCATCCCCTGTATTGAGCGCGAAGCTGAGCCCATCTCCATCAATGGTCTCATCGATGCTACCAGCCTGTGGTGCGTTTCCTACATAGGTGTAGCTTGTGGGTTGAACAATGGTGAGAGCCGCAAACGCGTTCCCCGCCAAGCAACTCAGCCCAATTATTGTAATGTATACTTTCTTCATTTGATTCTCCTGTTATTGGTTAACAGCGACGTGAGCGGTACCTACGCTCACGCTCAAGATTTAAAACGTCGCTGAATTGAGGGGAATCATACACCATAAAAAAAATCTGAGTATCCTATATTTATAGGATGCCGGATTCGGGCCAGAAATGACGGAATTCGCCATGCGCGACCGCTATTCTTCGTCGGAAAAGATGCCCATGCGATGGGCGCGATTCACCGCGGCCGGGGCACTGGTGACATCCAGTTTTTCGTAGATATGAGTGACGTGAGTCACGACGGTGGTGGTGCCAATTTTTAAGCGATCCGCAATCTCTTTTTTAGAGAGCCCTTCGGCCAGTAACGTGAGCACTTCGAGTTCCCGCTCCGATAAGGCGACCTTCATCGCATCTTTTGAAAGTTTGGCTTTCAGGGTTTTCAAAATAAAACTGGCAACTCCGCTATCCAAGGAAGCCCCGCCGGAAATCACCACGCGGATGCCGTCAACAATCTGCTGGAGCGTGGAGGATTTCAATAAATAGCCTGAAGCGCCTTGGCTGATCGCCTGTAAAACATCCGCTTCCATGTCGGACTGCGTGAGCAAGATTATTCTGGTTTCCGGCACATATTTTTTGAACCAAGGCAATGCCTCCAAACCACTCATGCCGGGTAGATTTATATCGAGCAGAACCATATCAATTCTATTTCCCAAGCGGTTGTCCTGGATACTGCGCAGCGCCGTTTCTGCCGTGCCGAATTGAGACGCCAGATTCAGGTCGGACTCCTGAGCCAACGCCATTTCAATGACCTCTCTGTATTCCGGATGATCTTCAACAAGCATAATATGGATGGGCGTATTCATGAGCGAGTCCTTTGGTTACGGTGTGGCTGAAAAGCTAACTGGATGCGGGTTCCGCCGGCTTCTGGGCTTTGGATTGTTATTTTAGCACCGAGCAACCGTGCACGGCGTTTGAGCGAGGAAGGAACGCGTTCCAGTCCCCGCCCGTTATCCGCAATGACAAGCCGGATCTGTTTGGCATCGGCGACGAGGTGCGTACTGAATTGAGTGGCACCGGAGTGGCGCCCGATATTCACGAGGCACTCTTTATAGAACAGGAATAGATCCACGCGGGTGCGCGGGTTAAGCTGAGCCAGAAACTCCTCGCCTTCTATGGAAATCCGGTGATCGAGCTTGGCCATAATGCGCTGAGCTGCCCGTTGCATATCTTCAACCAGCTCGGTGTAAAGCCCACTTTTTTCAAGCATACCCGTGCAATGGCGCACGGCCGTGCCGGTTCGTTCCGTAAGATCCCGCATGCGTCTATGCAGGCGCGACAGTTCATGGGGAACGGCTTTGTTTTTCTCCGCCAAATCGCTGAGCAACCCGATCGTGTGCAGGTTGGCGCCGAGTTCATCGTGCAGGTCAGCAGCTAAACGTTCGCGCAATTTATTCATCTCCCGCATACGCAACGTGCGGTTGATCAGGATCGTAAATCCGATTCCGAACGTGAGCAAGGCGGCCAGCCATATCATACGTCTCAAATTGGTTTGTTGCCGGGCATAACGAGAGAGAAGTTCTTCAGATACACGCGGCCGTTCGGTCTCCAGGTCATGCCGCCGCGCGAGCTGATTAAGCCACTCGTGTAGCGGCAGAATGACGCCGTAAATATTACTACCATCGGTCAACGCGTTTAGAGGGCTCCACTCCCCTTGTGCCTCTTTAAAACTGGAAGAAACGGCCTTGCCAAGAGCCACACTCTCCCCCCCCGAGTAAATCTCAATTTCAGCTAATCCGATCCGCCCCTTTCGATGAGGGCCTTTCTCATAGATGTAGGGTTTCAGGGCGGTAAGCCGAACATAGCGGCAATGCGTTTCCGGGAGATTAAAGGTCATGATTGGCCCCCTGTCATAAGGGCTTTCATGGTTTAAATCGAGAAGCAGGCGGCGATCGGAAAAGTCGGCATGGACCGCCCCCTCGATCTGCAGGTGCTGAGGAAATCCGATACTTTCTGTGCTGGCCTGAGGGACGGTATCGCCCTGAGAGAGCGCGTGAAGGTGTATGCGCGTAATGGGTTGAATCTGTTGCAGGTCGATGGTCAAAGACGGAGGGGCGCTGGCAGAAGAGAGGTTGTTCGAAAACCGACTCAAGTAGCCTTGCCGTTTGGGGGACTGCCCAGAATGCATGATATAGGGCAAAAATCCGTCTGTCGCATAGCTGGGATCCCAAGCAATGCCCCCATCCATTTCGTTTGGCGAGGTGTTAAGCGATCGGTGGAGGGCCATATTTTCCTCTCCGCTGAAGACAAGCATCTCCGCAAGTTGAAATACTAGGTTTTCATCAACCGCCCGGGGGCTCAAATGCGTGGTCTCGATCCGGACCCAGGATGCAAGCACCCCCTTGAGCGGAATAACCAGCGGAGCGATGCGAGGCAGGATATCGTCCTGTTGCGTCACCTCCGCGATCAGTTTTCCCTGCTCATCCCCCGCGGTTCCAGCAAAGACCCGAAAGGCTTCGGGAAACCCGTCCGACTGAAATCCGCTTTCGCTATTTCGCCAAAGCGCCGGCACCAACATCAGCTCGTCGAGTCGTTCCGCTTGCTCGAACTGAATTTCCACCCAGGCCGATTCCTCCGGTGTAGAGTATGCTCGAGATCGGTAGCCGATTGCTCCAGCACCCGAGATCAGACTGAAGCGAGCCAGCCCTTGCAGTTCATGGTCAATCGCTACCAAGCGTTGCTCTAGATCGGCAAGCGATTGCGCCTTCAGTGCAGGGTCCGCCGGTAAACTCTGATCGTAAGCGAGACCGATCGCCACAAGACATTTTTTAATTAAGCGTATGCCATCACGTCCCCACGATTGAGGATTTTCCTCCGCTGAGGACACGGAGGCATTCTTGACGCCGGAGATGATAAAGCCACAATTCACCCAGTTCGCGTGGTCATAAGCATTACCGTCCCCACCGTCATTGGAGATCAAGCGAATCTGTTGCGAGCCTTTCGGCAACGTAATGTTGAAATGATGCGCAGGCGATTTTCCCGTCAAAACAGGACTGCGCCCCAACTCCGTTCCGTCCACTTCCACGATAAATTGAACCGACCCCTCCTTGCCAGAGTCCACATGTACGCCTACCGTGGCCACAAAACGCTTCCAATCCGGTTTTAATGCGTAAGTAATCTCGGCATCGGCGTGCATACCCAAACCGGCTTGGTAGACGTTCTCGCCAATTTGCAGTGGCTGGCCGTTGATGTTCCGATTCTTCCGCCAAAGTCTCCAACCATTTTTGAAATTCAGCCCATTCAAATCAGCAACGGAAACATGCGGAAGCGGGGGCTTTCCTGCAGAGGGCGAAATTGTTTGAACCCGCGCAGGACCAGAGGCGATATAGCGACCTTCGCCCACTTCAGGAGCGTACACCTCTTCAGCAGCGTTTAACTGTGCCGCTGCAAAAAGAAGACCAAAAGCAAAAGCGATTTTTCCCACCATTTTATGATTCATTCTCCCCATCACGAAACTTCCTGTTTTGTATGTCTGGTTATTGTTTGTAAATTGGTTCATCCTGTTCCTTGCCTCAATCTATTTGTGATGCGTGTAATTAACTTTTATCCATAAGGTGCCAAGTCCCACGGCTGAAGGAAGGAAAAACTGACTTACTATACGCGTATTGCAGTGCAGTATTTACGGTCATGTTAGCGATTCGATTAGATCGAGAATTGCCTGGAGTCTTTAGCTAAAAAGACCGGACGCACCAAGACTTACTATGCACGGGAAGCCATCTTGGAACACCTTCAGGACATGGAAGATTACTATCTGGCCGTCGAGGCCATCCAGACCCCGGGCAAGACCTACACCTCTGAAGAAGCTAAACGTGAACTGGGATTATCGTATCCTATGCATCCATCCGCAAGGTCGCTGCCGATCTTCCATCACGCTACCTCTTCACCGCATCACTGGGCTCGACACCATTCTGCTGCGTTACAAAAACATCTTTCACTGCCTCGAGATAACCCATGCCGAAGCGTTCGTCTGGTTCGAGGTAGCTGCCTTCCACCCACTCGTTCCATGCGTTGATGGTGATTAAGTTTGTCTCATCCGGATGCGCGTCGGCGTAGGCTTTGGCCTTGAGCAGATACTTCTTAAATGTTTGAGGGTTCACGTTCTCGGTGACTGCACCCCGCTTGCCGACAAAGCGAGCGTTGTTGTCCCATCCAATGGAGACATGCGGAAAGTACGGAATGTCAAACTGCTTTGACCAGTTCGGCCAGTTGGCCAGTGCCTTGTCCGCCCACTGGTTGTAATCCGGTATGGGTGGCGCAAGGTGCACGAACTGATAGTTCGTCAGTGAGTCCACCTTAAATGTTTTGATGGTATTGGCGGCCGTCCCTTTGTTGCTCGCGAATCCGGAATCGTCAATTTTAGGGACCTGCGCCCAATATATCATCTGAAAATGGAGGTCAGGGAATCCCGCCTTCTTCACTTCCGCCCGGAAATAGTCGAGTGCCGCAACCGCCTGCTGAACGCCGCCCAACCCCTTGACCAAGTTGTTAATGTCGTAGATTGAAAAGACCGGTTTGCCGTCGATTTTATAATAGGAGGGATGTGAAAAATATTTTTCAATCACACGCGCGACCACCGTTTTGAACGTTGGGAAGTCAACACTGCCCGGCCAAATGGTTTCCATCTGATGCGAACGGCGAATATCCCATGCCGTGTTGGCATCATGATTAGCCCACATCAGATAGAACTTCATTTGATCGACGTTCTTCGCTTTTAGGAATCCGTCGTTGAGCGCACTTTCAAGGAACGGCTGGTTATCGAACCAGTACCAATCATAGATCATTACATTGACCCCGTGGCTGGTGGCGGCATCGATCTTCTTCTCCATCACCTTTGGGTCGTTGTCGTGCAGATATCCCCACGCAGGCACACGGGGTTGCCAGTGCCCTTCCCACTTCGGCATGCAGTTGCGGATGCTTTCCCATTCGCCATCCGCCCCGCCTCCGGGGAAGAACGGCGCCCAACGCGCGTCATGGTGCAGCGACGGCCAATAGAACGCCGCCACATCATATTGCGGCTTTTCGTCAGCAAACAGCGGGTTGCAGAGTAACCCCAACAGTATGACTACGAAGAGGTGTCGATATTTTTTTCTCATTTCCCTGACTCCTTCGTTTTTGGGTTCATCAATTCTACCGTGCTTCGAACTCATAGCTGCCCGACGCAACTTCAAGCACCGCCCGGTCTTGCTCCATGCGCAAAAACTTGACGCCTTCCGACTGAGACGCCGGATTGCCTGATTCTGTGACAGAAGCCACATCCTTCGCAGGTACATAAACCGTCGCGGTGGTATTGGCGGGGATGGTAACGTCCATTGTCAAACGACTGCCCTTCTTTTTCCACTCCACGCTGATGCGGCCTTGCACCGAGTCGTAATGCCCCTTGGCCCATTCCAAGCCGGATACCAACGCGGGTTTAATCACAAGCTTTCGGAATCCCGCGGAATCCTCCGATTGTTGGATCCCAAGTACATTTATGTAGAACCATTGCTGTGCATGCCCGAGCATACAGTGATTCATCGATGCGTGTGTATTGGCATCCCAGGCTTCCGGCAACGCGGACCAACCCCGGTCAATGATAAACCCGTAACTGCCCTCGTCCCGACGGTTGAGCACCTTGCTGACCGTCTCGTCGCAGCTATTACGGCCAAGCGCCTCGACCAAGTAGTGAAATCCGACATCACCGGCGGTCTGCTGGTAGCCCCGTTTTTTTAGGTCAGCAAGGATAGCCGCCAGCACGGTCTGTTCATTTTCCGGCTCGCACAAGCCGGTTACCAGCGCCATGGCGTTGGCCGTCTGACAGCTGCCGTGGTTCTTATACTGCCCGTTTCCGGTATAAAATTTTGCGTTGAATTTGGTGCGGATCTCCGCGGCTAATTTGCGGTAGGTCTCGGCATCCTTTTGATCGCCCAGCACCGCGGCTGTTTTCGAGACGATATCGGCGCAACGGTAGAACGTGGCCATAGCCGTCAATGTGGCCGGTGTGAATTTGGCCGCGCCGGAACCTTTGCCGTGTCCGTAATCATACCAGTCGCCCAGCCCGGCTTTCGGCACCAGATCGGTGCTGGTGTTTTTCATATAATCCACGAACCTCTTCATGGCTGGCAGATTTTCCTGTAGCACCCGTTGATCGCCATACCAGCGATAGAGCTGCCACGGAAGGATGACACCAGCCGCGCCCCATTCCGGCGTGTAACGGAATGCGTTTCTGAAATTTGGATAATTGGGTGCAACCGTATAGATCGCTCCATCCTCGCCCTGAGAGTCCCGGATATCCCGCGTAACCTTGGCGAACAATCGCGACAGATCATAACGCCGAGAAATAGACGGTCCCATCAAATACGAGACTTCGAGCCAACCCAGTTTTTCGCGGGTCGGGCAGTCCGTCAGCACATGCGCAAGATTACTCCGCACCGCACGATCAATCGATTTATCAATCTTGCCAAACAACGGATTCGAGCAGGAAAAAGCACCCACCGACCGCGCCGATGAACGCACGTGTACCGATTTAATCTCTTCGATCACCGGAAGGTTTTTCGGGTTGGGGTGCCCGGCAGGCACCGCCCCAGTCACTTCCAGATACTGAAATCCGCCATAGGTAAACTGCGGCGCCCAGCTTTCAGACGACTCGCCGCCCAACGTATACTCATAGTAGTTCGGAGCGCCGACGCCCGCCTGGTTGACTCGGCCGGTCCCGTTGTTATGGCGATCGGTCTGCCCATGACGCTGTTCTGCCGGAGTCAGGCGAACGGTCTGTCCCTTTTTACCGCGCACAGTAATCCATGGAATTGCTGAAAGATTCTGTCCGAAATCATAAACGAACACGCTTGGTTCCGGCTCTTCAGCTGGCTTGACGGGCATCAGCCGTTCAAACGTCTTCATCGCCGGCGACTCGGACGCGCGCAATACGGCCTCGGCTTTTGTTTCTTTCGCCTTCAACCAGGCCACCGGTTCAGCGAGCCGCGCGTCGTAATCACTCCCCGCCAGGATAGCACTGTGCAGGATCGGGCCGCTGGCGGCATCCCACGTGTTATCGGTGATAACAGCAACAGTATTCCCGTCCGCATATTCCATACGCGCCTCGAGAATCGCCATCAGCTGACCGGCTTCCTTAACCCCGTGAACACGCCGATCCCCCTGGGTATTATAAAACCCCTTCCCCAACATGATCCGGAACTCATTCTCACCTTCGCGCAACAGATCCGTGATATCATAGCTGCTGTAATAGGCCGTCTTCTCATACGCCGACCACGGCGCATCCAGAAACCGATCTCCGGCTTTCTGCCCATTCACGAAAAGTTCGTAGTGGCCCAGCCCGGCCACATTCACCAGCGCCTTCTTTAGTCCCGCATTGATCGCGAATGACTTCCGGAAAACTGGCAACCCTTGCACCTGCTCAATAAGCTTAAAACCAACCTGTTTACCCCAAGGCCCGTTTTGCCACGGCGCAATCTCGGTGGCCGCTTTATACACATCGACATCAGCAACCGACCACTGTTTATCACTGACAACCCTGTGGATCTTCCGATTTCCGAGCATCACGCTCAGGCTACAGATCATGCCGGCAGGACTCGGGCGGTCCGTACCGTTCACCGCCAGAATCTTCAGCGTATTTTCTCCGGTAATCAGCTGATCCTTCACGTCCACAATTTTGCCGTGTTTCCAATCCGCCGTTTCGGCGACCACTTTGCCGTTCACCTTGATCGTGGCGGAATTGTCCGCAGTGACCATTAGTTGCGCACTTTCAACCGTCGCGCCCTTCGGCAAACTGAACGTGCGCGACAAATGACAAGGACCCGGTGCCATGGTTTCAATCGTCTCGCCGTCCCGCAAATCCCAAATCCACTTGGCACCTTCAAGATTCGGCGCCTGATATTTCGGAGGGGAAGGCATCGCAATCCATTGAGCGCGCCACTCGTCTGGCGAAAGAAACGCGGTCGTCCATTTGGCCGGCTGACTCCACTGCGCCTGCGGCTGCCCCGCCTGCCATGCTTTCACTTTCCAGAAACAGCTCTGGTGCGACACAAGCGGCTTACCGGAGTACTCAACCTGACACGCCTGATCCGACGCTACTTTCCCGCTGTCCCACAGATCTCCTTGGTGCTGCGCTAGCAGTTCCGGGGTGGACGCCACCAACACCTGATACGCCACCTGTTGAGCGCCCCGCTCTTTTGTATCCAACTGCCACGAAAGGCGCGGCGCTTTGCAATCAATCCCTAGCGGATTGACCTGATGCTCGCACCGCAGATCCGTAACCTCAGCCCCGGCCAGCCCGCTCTGGGCCACCACAACCATCATTAATAATAATAAACGCTTCATCCTCACTTCTCCTCTTTTTTGGTTAATGTTAGTTGCTTTCAAATCGCTGAATTCGTACTGGCCCGATCAGACCGGCGAGATGGAGCTTGCCTCCTGCATCCGGTCTATTTGAAAAGGTATAACGTCCAGTAGAATAGGACCTTCCGCCCATCAGTCCGTTATCCCACTGTAGCTTTCTCGCGTCCTTATCTTTCGGCTGCGTATCACCCACCAGACGATTGTGCCAGGTATTGACCACTTCGATTTTCAAGAGGTTATCGGACTTCTTCAATAAACCTGCGGGGATGGTCACTCGGTAGGGCGCGCTCCAAACCGTTCCAAGCGGCTTACCGTTGAGCGTGACCCGGGCCATATCCTCGACCTTCCCCAGATCCAGTAGCGTCTCGGAATCCAGCTCGGCCGAGTTGCTGTCAAAGCGCGTCTCATAGACGGCGATGCCGCTGTAGTATTTAATTCCGCTTAGCTGGTGTGTAGTCCAATCCGTTAGTTTGTCAAAGGAAACAGGCTGGTCCGGGCCGCCCCAGGTTGGGTCGAAGGTCACCTGCCATTTCCCATTGATGGACTGCACGGGCTTGAGCGATGCAAAATTAGCGCCCTCCCCCTGCTCAGCCGTTGCCGTGCGGTCAAAGACGATGAAAACCCCTTCGTGCGCCGCAAACTGAAGCGGGACACTGACGGTGCCGTTCTTCTGCTTGCTGAAAGAGGACAGTGCCTTGGCGCTGCCATTGCTTGGATCCCACAGCTCGGGATTCGCCCCGTCGGTACGGAAGACACCCGTGCAGGAGGAAGGGCCAGCGTCTCGATTGGCTACGAAAAAAATATCGCGCTCGGCCGTGCGCCGTTGGTGGAAGCGAAGATTGCCATCGCTGGAAAAGATCTTCGGCTGACCAGCTTGCTCAAGTAAAGCTGCGGTGTATTGGTAATTTGGATACTGTGCCGACTTCGAGGGTTGTTTCCCCTTCAGATTCCATGGGCGCATCCCCCCGCGACCAAGCACCTTGGATGTGGACCAAGTCTGTCCGTCTGGGCTGGCGTTCCAGCTTTGGTCAGACACGATCTTCACCGTGGAACCGTCTGCGCTGTTCAACTGAATGGCAGCAATGAGTCCGGCCGGGTTAGGCGCATCCCCTCCATTGTCCACAATCACCGAAACCATATTCTCTCCAGGGCGCAGTGCATCCAGAATATCCTCCGAATAGATATTGTGAAAACTGTCCCCCTCCATAACCGAGCGGCCATTGATGCTGAGTTTGAAATCATTGTCGGCCGTCGCCTGGATGAGCGCGGATTTTAGAGCATCCAGATTCTGGATGTTGAATGACTTCGTAAAATAAACGGTCCCCACCGCCGCTGAAACCGCAGGATTCCCTTCATCCTGCCAGATCCAGTTCGCGCTCTCGGACAAATCCAGCGCAGCGATTGCTTCGACTTCACCACGGATGACCCGACCTTTGCCGACCCGTCGAACTGCTTCGGAGTCCTTACCCCAGAGCGCTTCCACCAGCGTCTGCACGCGGGCGTCACAGTCGGGAAAACCGATCAGGCTGGGAGAGGCAACGGGAGGCGTGCCATAAATGGTCGCCCCTGCTTTGACCAGTTCCGTTATTTTTTCAAGTAACTCGGGGGTCATGGTCTCTACCTTAGGCAGGACCATCAGACTGTAGGACGAGCCTTGATCAAACGCAATTTTTCCGTCTGTCACCTCGGCGCGTTGCATCAGAATGCGCGGGCTGACTGCGTCAAATCCATAGGAATGCTTATCCTTGTTGGCATCCAACGCACCTTCGGGTGCGAGGAAAATGCTCGGCGCGCCTTCCGGGGTTAGGTAAAGCACGTCCGATACGCTCACGCCCTGACGCAGGAGCTGCCCGCACCGCGCAATATATTCGTGGTAGGATCCCACCAGCGGCCAGAAGGTCTGATTGCGATGCCAATGAATACCATGCCCCCCCATCGTCATACCGGGCCGCGGACCTTCCTTGCCCAGCGGTTGATGCTGGAAGGTGTGAAAGATAAACTCATTGATGCCCATGGCGAAGGCCCAGTTGGTCTGGTTCTTCATGTCGCCGGGACTCACCCCATAGACCCCGCCCCCCGAGGTAAAGGCCTCGGCACGGACAATGGGTTTGCCCATGGTGTGCGCCGCCGAAACCGCCTCGACACAGCTGTAGATGGTATCGACCTGATTGTTGATCCAAAATTCACAGGAGGGAATATCGGCCATGGAGAGAATGTCCAAATCACCCGCTGGGTTCATGTCGTAGCCCTGGCTGGTGTAATAGAATCCGTTCTTGTGCGCGGTATCCTTGATAGTCTGCACATACTGATCCAGCAGCAACTCCTGAGCGACCCGGCGCATATCGTAGAGAAAGCGCTCGGTCTGTTTGCGTGAACCGACAATCAGCCCGTGATAGGTGGGGTAGAACGGTTGCGGATCATAGCCACACTGCTTTTGAAATGCTTTACGAAACGCTTTGGTCCAGTTTTGCGAGCTCATCTCCCAGCTGTCGAGGTGCAGTGCGGTCCAGCCACGATTGGGACGGCGTGGGCCCACTTTATCCATCAGCTTTTGGTGGAAATTCTCAAAATGAAATGCAAACGCCTTGGCGTCGAATTTGTCGACTTCGAAGCCATGGCCAGGCGCGGGTGCTGGACGGGTGGTCTGCCCCGTGCTACGTGCCGCAAAGCGCATCACCGTCCAGTTGCCGGGAGGCACCTGCCAGTCGAGGCTACCGTCGGGCCGCATCTTATCCGTCAGATCGATCATGGTGTCCGGTTGAATCACAGCAGTCGCCGCTGGCTCAGGATACTCGGCGGTTGACGGCACCTGCCGGAGCACATGTTTCCAGATCGAATAAGGATCCGTTTTTTGCAGCGCTTTGACATCCAGATGGTGCGGTGCCGGGGTCGGTGCTGGCGTTGGGAAGGCGAGAACCGCCACATCGGCAACCCACTCGTTGCGCTGCTTGACCAGATGACCTGAAAGTCCGGCGAACCGTGATGTCGGAAGAGGTGCAGGAACGGGCAGTTTTACCTGCGCGGGGCCGGGTGTATTGATCTGTACGGAACTGGCGCACAGGTGCTGCATCGACTGCTCCGGTTTGACCCATGGTCCGCCGGAACCCGCCCAGCCGGGCCCCGTGCCCAGTATGATCTCAATCCCCAGTTGATCTGCATGCCTCGCCGCATTGGCAAAGTTATCCTGCCAGGCTTCACTCATGAAATCCACCGGCCCGCGGGGCACCCCGATGTTGACCTCAAGAAACAGCGCCTTGCGCAGTCCGGCTTTATGCATGGACTCCAGGTCGACTTCCATCATCTCCCGATCCATGTTGCCGTCCATGAAATACCAATACACGCCGGGGCGGGCCGCGTCGGGTGGTGAGCTAAATGCTTCCTTCAGTTCGGCAGCGTTTACCTGTGCCAGTGAAGCGCCCCACATGAGGGTGGCAAGTAATTGTAATTTCTTCTTCATGATTTTTCCCTAAATATTTTTGATATCGAACGTTTGCCATAAGGCGCGGCCGTCATGGCTATATTCGACCTGTTCTATTTATTGCTTAATCGGCATGCGGGTTAGAGTTTTTAACTGCACGACCTGGCCGAGCTTGGGTTGCCCTTTTGAAGTAGAGGTCACCAAAACCTTCAGTGTATTCTTTCCCGACTTCAGGGCATCGGTGACATCCAGCGTAAACGGCGGCATCCAGAGTGTGTCGAAGGTTTTGCCGTTGAGCGTGATTTTTGCCATCACTTCCACTTGGCCCAGATCCAGCAGCACACGTTGACCTTTGCCAAAGGCAGCGGAGAGATCGAAGTTAGTTTCCTTGAGAACCGAGTATCCTTGCGCGTCCTGTTTCTGATCCTGCCATGGCGTCTCGATGGCGAATACTTGGGCATCCTGTTCAATGATCACCTTACGGTTTGTGCCATCGCTCATGGTGAGCGTGTACTCCCCTGCCCTCGCGGTTTCTGCAGTCAGTTTATTATCCTCATCATAAAACAGCTTGAGATCTGCAGGCGAAACCGGACCTGCCGAAGTCGCGACACCGACAACCGATGGCTGGGACGGCTTATCGCGAAATACGATAAAGCAGGAATCCGACCTGTCTTTGATATTGATCACGATGCGGGTACCGTTTTCCACACTCTGATAGCGGGCGAGCTTGGTGATCTCACCCGTCACTGGATTAAACAGTTCCGGAACCTTACCTTGAACGCGCAGCGTCGCCTCAAATGTGCCAGTGTTCTGAAAATTGGAGAGAAAGAATTGCATCCCGTCATCCAGCTCACGCGCCTTCCAGCGAATGGCACAGGTGGTGTCTGATACAATCGGGGCAATGCCTGCATGCTGTAGCACGGCAGCGCTGACAGGAACACCATTCACAATTTTGCCGCCCTTGGCCTTCAGTTCGCCGAGACGTTTCAGTACCTGCGGGCGGATGTATTTGACCTTGGGCATCGCTAACAGGGAGTAACGGACCGCAATGCGGTTCGGATCATTTTCATCAAAGACCACCCACTTGCCGTCGACCACATCGAGATTTCTGAGAATCGCATCGGAGCCCATGTAGTCGTAGTCGTAACCCGCGGGGACCGGGTTTGCAGGGCCGGTCATCTGCGGCGCGAAATCTCCGATATACACCGCGACATCTGCCACCGGATTACCCAGCTGCAATATGGTATGGCAACGTTGCAGATATTTCACCCAAGACTGCGCCTCGTTGAACCACGGCGTGTTGCGATGGAAGGCCGTACCAAACCCTGGATTTTTACCTGGCACTCCATCTCTGGCCTGGTGTGCGTAGACATGCAGGACAAAGTGATTGATGCCCTCGCAAAAGAGTTCCTCACCACGCGCCTTGAAGGCATAGGGGTGATGTTCGAGTCTTAGGCTGCTGGTAAAAGCCTCTGCAAAGATTCTGCGTTTCCCGTAGATATGACCGGCGGAACTTGCAGCCCGACATTCGATACTGCCCAAATTACGGTTCTGAGTCCAAAACTCGCCACCAATCATATCGGCATAAGCAGCGTAAACCAAGAACTCACCCGGGAACCCCCAATGTCCATAATTCTCGCACCAAAGCGTCAAGTCATGTTCATGCGCCACATCTCGAAGGCCGCCGACGTATTTTTCCGCGATCATATCCGCCACCGTACGGCGCAGATCCCAGAGGAACTGATCGGAGGTTTTCGCGCTATCGATCACCCGCCCCGTCATGACTGGCAATAGCATAATCGGGTTGTAGCCGTTACGCGTTTCAAACTCAGCAACGAAGTCATCGGTCCAGTTCTGTGAGCCGACCTCATAGCTATCGATGGTGATTCCCTTGAAGGCCGCCCTTTCCTTAGGAGTCATGTGTTCCAGCAACTGACCAAACATCGAATCGAAATGATACCGAATGTGCTTCGTGCTCATTTTATCCACTTCCAAACCCGTTGCGGATGGCGGAGCAGGCGTATTCTTTTTACCCGTGGTAATCATGCCAAAATAGAGAATCTCCCAGTCTCCTGGAGGGAGCGTGCAATGCAGCTCACCCGCAGCATTGAGCTGATCACTGAGGTCGATCACGTTGCTTTGTTTGACCATCGTTGCAAGGTCATCGGGTTCGACGGTGTCAGGGAAGATATAGGACTCCCACGTAGGGCTCGGCGTCGGGTGCATGCGCCCCATTTGCTTTTCGATCACCTGCGCAACTTTAGGCGCAGAGTTCAGCTCAACCTTGCAGTTGGCATCGGACACTAATTCAAACTCGCTGGCCGTGACGTCTTTAAAGCTAAACGTCTCAATCGCGTTCGGCAGGAAGTCCGTTTTGCCGCTACCGCCATTGGCATGGATGTCCGCAACGAGTGTACGTTGGCCATCCTGCAGGGCATAGAGTTTGCCGCGCGCCTTGCCATGGACGACCAGCGCTCGGGCGGTGAAAGCTGTGTCATGCTTAAACTGCAAGATCGCGGAACCATTCGAATCCCCACCAGTAAATCTTGCAAGGAGCCAAGGCCTATCATTCATCGCCCCGATGATCTGCGCGGGGTTAAAATCACCAGACTTCCTGGTCGAGCAGAGCCAGGATGGGTCCGTTGACAGCGTTTGAGTCTCACCTGATTTGCCGTTGAGTTGCACCGCGGCGATCAAGCCTGCTGGGCTGAGTTCAGGATTTGTAACAGCGATTTCGAGGGTGTTTGTCCCGGGCTTGAGGTGCTCGATGATGGACGCGGTCTCGATGGTTTCCCAGTCATCATCTTTCAACACCTGAACGCCATTCACCGTCACAACATAACTGTTATCGGCGGTGAGTGTGAGGATCGCCGAGGCTAGATGGGCGGGATCCGCATCAAAGACACGTTTAAAATACCGAGTTCCTGCCGGTGCATTGACCGCTGCATTTTCGTTCGGTAGCCAGATCCATGAGGATTGATCCAGAGACACGCCCGACGTCACAGAAGTGCCAACGATGGTCACCGCCGGCAAAACGGGCACGGCCAACACGGCGATATCCTGACCGGCAGGGACATTACTGGGACGAATCTTGTGTGAGAACGCTCCACCTTTGGCGGAAACCTCGCTCCACGTAACTCGACGCATCGACTGCTCTGGTTTGATCCACGGGCCGCCCGACTGACTCCACCCCGGGCCGTTGAACATCAAGAGTTCCACGCCCACACGGTTCGCTTCTTTGAATGCATGGTGTGTCGCCTCATACCATTCAGGTGATAACATCTTGATCGGATTTGCAGGCGCTTTGCCCACATTGACATTTCCGATCATCGCGCGCTTGATGCCGACCTTGGCCATCGATTCAAGGTCTTTGGTGATGCCCTCTTTTGAGATGTCGCCATCCAGCCAGTACCAATAACACCAAGGCTTGGTCGCTTCCGGCGGGCTGCGGAAGCGCTCTTCAATTTCAGAAGCGCTCAAGGTGAGCGCTGAAATTATAAGGAGGACAGTGGCGACTGAATGTTTCATTCCCATTCCTTCGAATTAATATGTTTTCTGTTGTTTGTTAAAAACATCCAGTTCCCATTCACTTGACCATTCGATTGTCATACCCTTCTCATTGAATTGTATTGGCAGCCAAATATAACGCCCATCGATAGCATCGTTCGGGCGCCAGATATCGAACATGGCGATATAGGCATCCTTTTTTCCATGAACCTTGAGAACGTAGGTACTTTGGCCACCGAAGGTTCTGTTCGGCCCCATCCTGTTCTCTGGGTTCGTGCCAATGCAGGGATTACCCAATTCTTTCCACGGACCTAGAATGGAGTCAGCTACGGCCGAACGGGCCGTATTCGGGTTCCAACCGGTGCATCCAGAAGCAATCAGATAATATTTTCCGCCTCGCTTGAAGACCGCCGGGGCCTCCATCCAGCGGAACGGGAAGTTACGAGTGTAGGTTCCGGCGTGATCCAGATAGTCGTCGGTCAGCTGCGAGATGTGCAGCGTTGAATTATGCTCGGAAGAATAGATGTGATAACCTTTGCCATCATCATCGACAAACAGGTTCATATCCCGGGCCATCTGACCATCCTCAAAATGGGACCCGAGAATATTATACTGTTCATGCTTTGGTGTCGGTCCACCGGAGAAGCTATCCTTCTCTTTTTTAGTCCGCTCGATGGATGCCTTATCTTTTTGTGCTTCGGTCACATTCTGTGGCCAATGTCCGGCATTCGGGCGAATACTTCTGACATATTTGAACGGCCCCGCCGGCTTATCGGAAATGGCAATTCCTGAACGGGCTGACCGGTAACCATAACCTTTCAATTCCAGATGAAACCACATCACAAACTTGCCGGTTTTGGCATTGTAGATCACCTTTGGGCGCTCAAGAATGCAGCCCTTTGCTATGTCGCTCTTGGGATCATCCGACACCTGCAGCGCCACCCCTTCATCTTTCCAGTTACAAAGGTCTTTGGACGAATAAACGCGCACCCCTACCTGAGCACGGTTTCCGGCTGTTCCTTTAACCTTATGCTCTCCGTACCAGTAATAGGTGCCTTCGTGGAACATGACACCGCCGCCGTGGACATTAATATGCACGCCATTGTTGTCCAGCCATAGCTGCCCGGGCTTGAATGCTGGCGCCGAAGGAGCTTTAGTGCTTTCAGGTAACGACTTCAACACGAACTCGACGGTAGTCTGGATAATTTGATCTGCCGTGGGTGTGTGTTTTTCGCTATAGTCGTGGTTCGCGCCCTTGACGATGATCAATTTAAAAGGGGCCCCTACTTCGGCCGCCCTCTTTTGCAACAGCTGCCCGTGTTTGAGGGGAATCGTCCCGTCACGGTCTCCATGGAACTGAAGCATCGGCGGGCTGTCCTTGGTCAGATAGCGAACCGGGCTGACTTCACGCATCATGGCTTTCAGCTCCGGATCCGCCTGTTTGTACGAAATACGAGGACTGCCGGTCCTGATGCGGTCGGTAAAACGGTTCGGGGAATGCCCAGTGAACCCATTTGGCACAAAAAGATCGCTGTCGGTAAAATCGGCTGGGCCATGCCAGGAGACTCCGGCAACCGGACGCACCCCGTAGGCCACCAGTTCGGAGTCGCCGACGAAAGAATCAGGTGCGCTGTAGTTCAGCATCAACGAGATATGAGCTCCCGCGCTGGTGCCGAAGGTCACCACCTGCGAGGCATTGATTCCCAGCTTCTGCTCGTTCTTCTTCAAATAGCGCAAACCATCCCGCGCATCGACCACGCAATCCCGCATGTCCACAGGATGCTCCGCGCTTCCCCGTGCCGCATAACGATAGTTCGCGCTGACACAGACCACTCCCGCATCCAGCAACTGGCGAAAGATCGCTTTTTCATGGCCTGTTAATTTTTTATCTCCGGCCCACCAGCCGCCACCGTGCGTGTAATAAAAGACCGGCGCGCGCTCGCGCTTCTTTGCCGGATAATAAATGTCCATCATCACGCTCGTCCCGTTCACGGTCTTGTACACGACGTCGGACAGCTTGTTTTCAGCAGACTCGTTGCCGTTGATTCTTGTAAATCCACAGTTCACCCAGTTCGCGTGATCGTAGATGATGTCATCCCCGCCGTCGCTGGAGATCAGGCGAATTTGCTGCGCACCTTTGGGGAGCGCGATGTTGAAGTGATGCGCAGGCGATTTCCCCGTCAAAACAGGACTGCATCCCAGAACCGTTCCGTCCACTTCCACACTGAATTGAACCGAGCCTTTGTCGCCGGCGCTCGCATGCACGCCCACCGTGGCCACAAACCGCTGCCACTCCGGTTTCAGTGCGTAGGAGATCTCGGCATTGGCATGCAGGCCCAGCCCTTGTTTATAAACCGTACCCCCAATTTGCAGTGGCTGCCCGTTGAAGTTCTGATTCTTCTGCCACTGTCTCCAGCCGTTTGTAACATTCAGCTCGTTCAACTCAGAAAGAGCGACCTCCGGAAGCCGCGGTTTTTCCGCAGAGGGCGTGATCGTTTGAACCTGCGTAGGTCCAGAAGAGACAAAACCGCAGTTCAGGTAATTGAAGACGAATTGGGGTCCAACCCCATCCCGATAGCAAATTAAGGTGATCGTTTTGGCCCCTTCGGGAATTTTCACATCAAACAACCAGGCCGGATCGCCCTTCTTCATCATGGGCGAGGCGGATGCAAGCTTGCCGTCGATTTCAATGACGAAGCGTCCCGTTGCGCCTTCGACCGAGAAGTCATCCAGACAGGCCATCGCTACAAAGCGTTCGTAACTCGGATCGAGCGGGTAGCTAATACTGCCAGCGCCATAGAATCCGAGTCCCTGTTGATAGACCGTTCCTTGATGCTTGAACGGCGCATCGTAACGCCCCGTTTTGTTGATATTCACGTCACGCCACTCGGCGTATGAGCGCGTTTTTTCAAGCGTGGTCGCATCCACATCGGGTTCAGGAATGCGTTTCGGGGCAACCAAAAATTGCGATGAGCTGACGCCCGACTCCACTCCGCTCTGAATGGCCACCGCCTTCACCCCGGTGAAGGAGGCAATCTTGAATGGCGCAGTATAGATGGGCGACTGTTGATTCGGGCGGGAGCCGTTCAGCGTGTAATGAATCGTAGCACCGGGGACTGTTTTAAATGTAACCATGGTCTCTCCAGTAAAGGCGCCACCGTTCGGCCTCATCTTTGGAGCTGACGGCAGTTGCTTCATACCCTCTCCTTTCGCGACGCTGCCAGCCACTGGATCCGACAAGCGCAGCAGCACTGTACCATGGGACGGAACCATCGCGGAGAAAGCGCCTTCAAACACCTGAATGTTGCGCTGACGCCACACATCGCGAACCAGCTGCTTTCCCTGCACCTCGATCTCCGACCAGTCCGCGGTAATCACGCGCGGTTCGTCAGCCAAATTGATCAGACCCACTGCCGTGTCGCCATGCTCCAGTGGCTTCACCCAGACCTGTCCGAATGGATCCGAATTCTTGACCGTCGCCATATTGCAGAGTGCATCCTGATGAATCTCCAGCACTTCTGGATTCGACAAAATACTGAGCCCAAACTCGCCCATTTTATCGACCGCTGACCCGAGCAGCATCGGACTGGACCAGAGCGACCACAGCGAGACATGGGTATACTGTTCATCGCCCGTCAGCTTGGCAGGCTTTCCGCCACGAACGCCATCCACCACCATCATATCCGCATCCGGATAATGCCCTGGCCCACAATGCGGCGCCCAGGCTTTCATCAGATTCATGATAGCGAGAATACTGCCAGCACCCTTGCCCCGGGTATCCCAGTCCCCTCGGATATCAGCGGAAATACGCCAGGCGTTACTGTCGTTCACAAAGGTGTCGGCGAACTTTAGCGGGCCCGTATTGGAAAGGCTGTACACAATATCACGGCCACAGTCCTGCAGCGCTTCTTTCCGTCGCGCCACCGCGGCAGGTGTAATATCGCGCGCCAAGACCCAGTCGTCTTTCAGGTAATCGATGCCCCAATCCGCCCACTGCAGCGTGTCTTCCTTATCAAACTTGTGCTCCCCGATATGGAAATAGTTATAGCGCTCCTGGTCTCCGACGCCATCGACCGAGTCCGTAGGCCAATCATGCCCGTCCTTTTGATTGCTACTACCGCCGCAATACCCCGCATACGAGCCCACCCACGGAGTGTGGTAGATACCCGCCTTGAAGCCCATCGCGTGAATCTCATCCACCATCCCCTTCATATCCGGAAACTTGGTGTTGGGCATCACGGCATTGTGTTTGCCGCCGCGTTTGGCCTGCCAGCCATCGTCCATATTGATATACATCCAGCCGACGCGTTGTAGCCCGGCATCCGACATCGCCTTGGCCGACTCCAGAACCTTCGCTTGCGAAACCTTTTGATGCCAGCAGTTCCAGCTGTTCCACCCCAGCGGCGGGGTCAGTGCGATTTGCTCGCCGACCACGATCCGAAATGCTTTGGCATCACTCCCTTTGCTGTTTTTGGCCTGCAGCGTGACGTGATAGGTTTTCTTTTCCGCAGAAGTAATACGACCGGTAATGTGGCCATTCTTCGGATTGACGGTTAGACCCGCAGGTAAGTTCTCCACGGAAAATTCCATCGGACGCTCCCCCGTCGCGGGGATAGCATAGAGAAATGGATTGCCTGGACGGACGCCGAAAATACTCGGCCCGTTGACCCGAGGGCTCGCGGCAGCTTGCGGAGTGACGATATAGCGTCCTTCGCCAACCTCAGGGGCATAGACCGATTCGGCTGCGGGTAACGATATCGCAGTGGCGATTAGGCATAATAGGGAAGTTAGTTGATTCATTTTTTATGATACAAAATGCGAAGGGTCCCCATCAGCAGATGGGACATCAGGCCCTGATTGAGCCGCAGAGTATACACAGTATTAAAGTCACCGCATCGCACATCTGTGCGATGTGGTGACTATTCCATGCGATGCCTTTAAAGGTTCAAGCATGCGTCATCGCCTTCCGACTCGTCGAAATCGCACATCTGTGCGATTTCGATCAGTCGGTTTTTTTGTTATACTGTTGGGCACATATTAATGCAGACTCCGTAACCATACTGAGGGTGTGCCTGTTCCAAAGGAAATTTAGTTCATGATCAAAGCATTCACACTCTGCACGTTAGGAATCATCACTGCCCTATCAGCGCCCGCTGCAGATAAACCCAATGACAGTATACCACCAATGACTTCGCTCAAAACACTCATCAGCAGCCTACTGCTTGTCCATCTGTGCCTTAGTGCCACCGCGGCCAACAACACTGACCAAGCCCCCTTCGACCGCGACTGGGTGCCACAGCCCGTCTTCGACAAAGAGCCCGGCTACGTGGATCTGTATTGGACAGCTTGGGAGCAAGCGTGGGATCACGTCGCCATTCAGGAAGGTCTTCCCCAAAGCCCCTACATGGATGAAGCCTTTGCCACCAGCCATGTCTGGATCTGGGACACGGCCTTCATGGTCCTGTTCTGCAAATACTCACCGGAGCAGTTCCCCGGAGTCGAAACACTGAACAATTTCTACGAAGCCTTTCATTCGAAGGAATACTCCAATGGCAACTTTCCGCTCGGCATACAGCACCCGGACAATCCACCACTCTTTGCATGGGCCGAATATGGCAACTACCTCTTCACCGGAGATGATGCGCATGCCCGCACGCTCTTAACCGAAACCCAATACCTGCAAACACACTTCGATTGGTTTGATAAATTGGAGCCAGGATGGCGATTCGAAACTCAACAAGGCCAGAGCGCCGAAGTCACTTTGATCCCCAAGGAACTCGGCTATCAATGGTCCGGCTGCTCCAGCGGCATGGACAACACGCCACGCGAGCGAGAATCCTTATGGGTGGATGCCATTGCTCAACAAGGGCTCTCAGCACTTGCGATTTACCGCATGGCTGAAAGCATCGGCGAAGATGCCATCGCTGCCGAATGGAAGACGAAATATGATGCCATCAAAGCAATCGTGAATACCTACTACTGGGACGAGGAAGACGGCTTCTACTACGACATCTCCGAAGACGGCTCCAAACACTTCAAAGTGAAAACACCGGCCTCATACTGGCCCTTACTCGCCGAGATGGCCTCCCCTGAGCAAGCAGCTCGCATGGCCGAGCACCTACGTGATCCAGAGACCTTCGGCGGC